>VOFJ01002631.1_pt1 | contig 88858 bp, 167 predicted proteins | sample 5384081 | NCBI WGS metagenome assembly VOFJ01 (sample SAMN12384729, study PRJNA508395) | human gut metagenome | isolation source: healthy gut I | host: Homo sapiens | reverse complement strand
ATTCTGGTGTTTGTCACCAAAAAAATCGGTGGAAACAGTGGAAAATACTTTTGTGCGCCAGCAGATTTCCCTTGCCGACGTGACCGGATTTGTGGAAGAACATATGAATGGCCAGCGTGTGGTAAAAGTGTTCAACCATGAGCAGAAATCCAAGGAAGAATTCGACCAGCTCAACGAATCACTGTTTGACAGTGCCTCACAGGCAAACAAATACGCAAACATGATGGGATAGGTTATCGGAAATATCGGAAATTTACAATTCGTGCTGACTGCTGTTCTCGGTGGTGTTCTCTCGGTTGCCGGTGTGGGCGGCATTACGCTCGGCGTCATGGCTTCCTACCTGCAGTTTACCAAGAGTTTTACCCAGCCGTTTTATGCAGGTGGCACAGCAGTTCAACTCCATCGTTATGGCTCTGGCAGGAGCTGATAGAATCTTTGCCCTGATCGACGAAAAACCGGAGACAGACGAAGGCTATGTAACACTTGTCAATGCAAAAAAAGATGCCGATGGCAACATCATCGAATGTAAAGAACGTACCGGCATGTGGGCATGGAAACATCCACATTCCGCAGATGGAAGTGTATCTTACACCCCTCTGACCGGCGATGTCCGTTTTGAGGATGTTACATTCGGCTACAATCCGAATAAGGTCATCTTAAAGGATATCAGTCTGTTCGCCAAACCGGGACAGAAACTGGCATTTGTTGGCTCTACCGGTGCCGGAAAGACAACAATTACCAACCTGATCAACCGTTTCTACGATATTCAGGGAGGGAAAAATCCGCTATGACGGCATCAATATCACCAAGATCAAAAAAGATGATCTGCGCCACTCCCTCGGTATCGTGCTGCAGGATACCCATCTGTTTACCGGAACCATCCGCGATAATATCCGTTACGGAAATCTTGATGCAACCGATGAGCAGATCTACGAAGCTGCCAGACTTGCGCACGCAGACCAGTTCATCCGGATGCTGCCAAACGGTTATGATACCATGTTAAGCGGAGACGGCGAAGAACTTTCCCAGGGACAGCGCCAGCTGCTTTCCATTGCAAGAGCCGCCGTGGCTGATCCACCGGTTCTCATCCTCGATGAGGCAACTTCCAGCATCGATACCCGTACCGAAAGCATTGTACAAAAAAGGGTATGGACAATCTGATGAAGGGGCGCACCGTATTTGTGATCGCCCACCGTCTGTCCACCATCCGCAACAGCAACGCGATCATTGTGCTGGATCATGGACGGATCATTGAACGCGGAGATCATGCGGATCTGATTAAGCAGAAGGGAACCTATTATCAGCTGTATACCGGAAAACTGGAACTTTCCTAAACTGGAAATACCCTCCTATTGCAGAAATATTACAGACTTGTTACAATGCATTTGTACTTAGCTAATACAAATACAAACAGGGAGGTACTTAACTATGTGCTTTAGATTTTTTTTCCAACTGCGATTTCTCAGCACTGATCCGTAAGTGTTTTGGATGCTAATAACCAGCAAAAAAGAAGCTGCACACGAATTTTCTTTTCGTGTGTCAGCTTCTTTTTGCGTTTCCTGTCTGTATTCACCTGACCGGTCCGTCTATGCACGGAAATCAAATTTATTTTTTGATATGTTGATTTAAAAACTCCATTACTTCTCGTTTCTTTGGAATCGCAGGAATTCCACCTCTCTTTTTGCACACACAGACATGCTACTGCATTTCCCTGCCGTGCACAGGCACGCAAATCATTCCAGTCCATCTCATCAATTGCTTTGTTCAGGGATAAAAACTGGCTCAGGAATCCACCCCAGAATGAATCTCCGGCTCCTGTTGTATCAACCGCCTCTGTTGCAAATCCCCTGATCTGTTCTTTTTCCATCCGTAGTTGCCACAAGTACGCCGTCACTGCCAAGTGTAATGGCAATCAGCTCTGGTCCCATGGAAAGCAACTCCTCCGCAGCTTCTTCATAGCTGTTTTTTCCCGTCAGCAGGAGACTTTCTTCATCCGATACCTTCATCACATCCGCAAATGGAATCACTGCTTTCATTTCCTGTACTGCAGTCTGTTCATTTTTTTCCACAAGGATGCACGGTAATTTGGATCATAAGAAATCAATGCTCCAGCGTCTTTTTGCGATATGAACAGCTTCTAAAGTTGCACTTTTTGCCGGTTCATCCGTCAGGGAAAGCGATCCGAAATGAAAAATTTTACCTTTTTTGCAAAAGCGTCGGATCCAGTTCTTCTTTCCGAAGTTGTGTATCCGCGCCCGGTTTTTCTTGCAAATGAAAATTTCCGCTCACCGTTTTCATCAATTTCTACAAACGCAAGTGTAGTAAAATACTTATCATCTTCGATCAGATGGTTCACTGCAATCCCCTCATTTTGTAAGGTTCTTTTTAAAAATGCACCATGCATGTCTTTTCCGACTTTTCCAATAAACGATGTCCGGCATCCCATATGGCTTGCAACCGTCAACAAATTCGCCGGTGCACCACCGGGATTCTGCTCAAACAGCTTCATTCCATCTTTTCCGTATCCTGACTCGGTAAAATCAATCAGCAGTTCGCCTAACGCAACAATATCAACCTCTTTTTCCATTCTTTAATTCCTCCACAATTTCATTATAACGCTTTTTATTCAGCCGATAAAAGAATAATACCACAGCAGTCACAATCCAGAGAACCCCCGGAATGGTTGTAAATGCATGTTTCATAATGGAAAGTACGGCTGCATTTTGTGTCTGGTTTGCCACATACCCGTATTTTCCGAGTAATCCGGCAAGAAGTGCTGTTCCAATTGCCATTCCAATCTTATTTCCAAGCGAAATAAACGCATATTGAAATCCATCGTTGCGCAATCCGGTTTTCCACTCACCGTACTCCACACAATCCGGAATGATTGCATAAATTGCGGTATTGAATCCGGAAAAGAAAAATTGTGTAATTCCAGACAATGCATAAAAGATAACCGGAGCTTCTTTTACATTAAAGAAAAAAAACATGGAAAGCATCGAAATTCCTGTCAAAAGTGCAAATACACTGGCAGTTCTTCCTTTATTGTTCAGTTTACGGAATACCGGCTGAAAGCAGGCTGCTCCAATAATGGAAGGAATAATGATGCACATCGAATAAGTGGTATAATACGAGGCATTTCCTTCTACATAAGTAAAATAATACAGGACATCCGCATTTCTTCCATATAAAGTAAAACCAAATAAAATCTGTCCTACCAGAGCCAGCAGATACGGACGATTCTGAAGCACCGCTTTTAGCTGGACTTTTATAGAAATTTTTTCTTTTTCCGGTGTGATCACAGCCTCTTTTGTCTTTGCAAAGCAAAAGAAATGACATGCTGCAAAAATGCATCCATAAATAACTGCCACCGTCAGATATCCGGTTTTTGCACTGCTGCTTCCAAATTTGTTAATCAAAGGAACGGTAATGATATTTAACACACCGATTGCAATCATTGCTGCAACGGAACGGGAAGTGTTGATTTTTGCACGCTCATCAATGTCCTGTGTCATTGCTCCACAGAGTGTTCCATATGGAATATTCACACAGGTATATCCCAAAAACAAGGAGACAATATGTGATTACCATATATACAATTTTTGCAGTCTGACTCCAGTCTGGTCTTGCCCAGAATGTCATTACAAGGAGCACCGCCGTAATCGGTGCCGCCTCCAAAAGCCATGGACGGTATCTTCCCCATCTTGTCTTTGTCTTGTCGGTCAGTCCCCCGACAATCGGAGCATTAATGGCATCCCAGAATCGGGAAAAACAGCATCAGTGCAGACACTGCTGCCATACTGATTCCAAATACATCGGTATAAAAAATCATTAAAAAATTGCTGACAAACATCCAACTGAAATTACATCCCACATCACCAAAACCATATGCAATTTTGCTGATCAGCGGCACTTTTCCACTTCTGTTCTCGCTACCCATACGTTCCTCCTACTTCATCAGAGTTTCTGGCAAAACTCGATTCTCTCCTCATTCGATTATTTTAATCATGAAAAACTTTACACCATTATCCCAAAACGGAAGCTGCTCAATTCCATCCGTAATGACTTCATATCCATTTTCACAGATCTTTTTTATACATTTCTTCAATATCTCTCACATCCAGTGCGACATGCTGATATGCCCCGTCTGCCATCACTGCCTGTCCGTTCTCAAACGATTCGATGCAGTAATTCTGAATCTGTAAAAATGCTACCTTTTCTTTTGCCTTTTCATTATAGGTTTCTAAAATCACTTCAAATCCAAGACTTTTATAAAATTCGATTGTCTTTTTTAAATCATTCGTCGGGAGCCCTATGTGGGCTACTCCGACAATTCCATATTCGTTTTTCATCTGTTTAATCCTATCGTATAATAAGTGTATAGCCAGTAGAAATGATGGTTATGCACTTATCCTTTCTATAAATTTATAGATGATCTGAGACACCTGGGATAAACCCTTTCCATCTCATCTACATTGGTTATTAGTTTCATAGGTTATTCTGTGGTATGATATCAGCAGAGTCTGATGTCTAGAGGCACTGCTTTTAATCCTTTCAGCCCGGTCTCCGGTGCCTGCTTATGGAGCTTGCAGCCTGAATCATATGTCACATTCCGCTTACACAGATGTTTCATCCCCTGGCGTACAGCACCAGCAAAAGAGCTGCCAGGGTGCATGCTTATTACGCGAGGTTTCGGTCAGCATATGATTCCCAGGATAAACCTTTTTTTCTTCAGGTTCCAAGAATACTTAATCGGAAAGGCGGGTGATATCATGTTAAAGATTAACCCATTATCTACGCTTTACGTCGGTATTGACGTCAGTTCAAAATCCAACTATGTTTGCGCTTTGGATTTTTATAAAAATAAATACATAAACTCTTCTTTTTGCTAACAATCAGCCTGGGGCTGAGGAATTAGCATTGAAGATACTTGAGTGTTTAAAAGAACACCCTGATATAACTACGATTGTTGCAGCTTTAGAATCAACTTCTGTTTACAGCATCCATATCGCTAATTATCTTTCTTCCTGTGAAGAATTGATGCGGTTCAAGCCTTACGTTTTCGTCCTGAACCCTAAATGTACTGCAAACTACAAGAAAAAGCTATATAGGACTTGGTAAATCGGATCCTATCGATGCTTTTGTTATTGCAGACTATGCAAGAGCTGGAAACATTGAATCCGAGCCTTGGCGTGGCAGCCAGTTTCTGGCTTTGAAACGTCTCACACGGCATCGCCTTCACCTTGTTGAATGCATGACAAGAGAGAAAACTTATCTTGTTTCCAATCTTTATCTGAAATTCAGTGAATTGCAGATGCTTGAAGGAGACGATCAGCCTTTCTGCGATATATATGGGTGCTACATCTTCCAGTGTATTAATGGAATACTTTTCCCCGGAAGAAATCTTAGATTCTTCCGAAGAAGATCTGATTGCATTCCTTGCAAAGAAAAGCCGCAACCGCATTAAAGACATAAGCAAGACCGCTGATTTATTAAAGAAAGCTGCCAGAGATTCTTATCGTCTGGACAAAGCTCTTTATGAGCCTTTAAATGTGTCTATTGCCAGTTCTTTCAACTGCATTGAAACCTTTAAAAGAGAAATCAAAGTCATTGACAATGCTATTGAAAAGAAATAAAAGGATTGAACCCAAATGCTTTTATTATTCTTCAATCCATTGACGGCATCGGTTCCTGTCTTTGCTGGTGGCATAATTGCTGAAATAGGCGATATAACCGCTTTTCATTCATCTGATGCTCTTGCCAAGTATGCCGGTCTCACATGGAAATCCAACCAGTCCGGTGATTTCGACGGAGAAGATACTCCTATGATAAAAAAGCTGGTAATCGTTATCTTCGATACTATCTTGGCGAAAGCTGCCAACAGTATGAGAAAACACAACGTTGAGTACGGAACGTACTATCGGAAGAAGTACAATGAAGTTCCGAAACATCAACACAAAAGAGCACTCGCGCTGACTTCACGTAAATTCGTTCGTTTGGTTTATGGATTGCTGGCCAGAAACCAATTGTACTCCGGCGTATCGCTGGATACATCAATTAAAGATTCTAACTAGTCGAACTTATGTTTTGCTTGAATCATAGGTCTATTAAAGTTACCCTTTTTTCTGAAAAACATATCGAAATCTTTTCAAAAATCATCTTGACATATCACCAGATTGCTCCTGCACATTGATGATGACTTTCATCGTTGTCTCACGGTTATCATCAATATACTGGTATGCTTTCAGATAATCTTTAAATGCAAACGTTTTTTTGAAATTAATGGTTTCAAATGTACCTTTCCCTCATTGACAAGACGGATACCATCTACATAATCGTCATGCCGGTACATCATGGTACTTTTAATATCGAGTTCGTGATCATTTGCGACTGCCAGATCCACCTCTGCCATTCCTGCAAATACTGCAACCAGTACGATCACACTTCCTTTTTCTTGCATATTTGATTGCCTGCCCCATCGTAATGTTATTTCCTGCACAGTCATAGATCACATCTGCCTTATCCGGACCAAACGCCTCTACCATAGCCTCTCCAAAATCTTTGTGCAGCGTGTTGACACATACATCAATTCCACATTCTTTTGCTTTTTCCAAACGCAGATCACTGACATCGGTAATCATAACCTTTGCTGCTCCCATCCCTTTTTGCTGTTTGTGCAACAAGATTTCCAATTGGACCTGCACCGAGCACTGCAATGTTCATCCCCTTTACATCGCCCATCTGTTTCACAGCATGGACTGCTACGGCCAGCGGCTCGATCATTGCACCTTCCTCGTAAGACATCTCTTCCGGAATCGGTGTTACCTTGGATGCATCTACCGCAAAATACTCCGAAGCAGTTCCTGTTGTCTGGAATCCCATAACCTTCAATTCTTCGCAAAGATTGTATTTTCCGTGACGACATGGATAGCAGTGTCCGCAATAAACCTGTGGTTCAATCGTAACTTTCTGTCCGATCTGAAACCCGGAAACATTTTTCCCTATTTCTGCGATTTCTCCTGATACTTCATGTCCCTGCGTGACCGGATATTTGGTAAATGGATGTTTTCCATGATATACATGGATATCAGAACCACAGATACCTATATTTCTGATTTTTTACCAGTACCTGATCATCCTTGACTTCTGGAACCGGAACCTCTCTAAATGTAATTTCTCCTGGTTTTGTCATTACCTGCTGTAACATAATTGTTTCCTCCTTTATATTTGTTCTTCTTTTTGTTTTTATCTTTTTATAAAATGTTTTATTAAAGTAATTACATTATTGTCCCATTCCTCTGTTTTGTCAATAGTTTTTGAGAGTTTTTACCAGTTGCACAATTTTTTTATTTTACTTTTTGTACAATTTTTCTAAATTTTTTAAACAAAAAGTTCCCTCTTTACCGCATATACACGCCAGTAAAGAAGGAACTTTTTAATTTCATCATTACGAACAGCATTCTTTTTACATATTCATACAAAAAAATGTTTTGCCGCACCAACCGCCGATGCTTCTTTTTCATAAGAACAATTTTTTCAGATAAGAAATATCCCTGTCAAATCCATTGTAAGACAATACCCTCTGTCCCAATGGAATCATATACTCTGCCAGTACACCTCCGACATCTCCCCCAAGTATAATATCCATATCGTATGCCATCCGAAGATTGGATATCAGGATAGCAAGATGATCCAGATATCTTTCCCATTTTTGTTCAGCTTCCTTATTTCCCTGTTTCAATTGTTCCATAAATACTTCCAGAGAATTTTTTCCGTCCCCAGTCAGCACACTTGCCGCACAATAAGCATCTGCACACCCCTGCTTTCCACAATAACATCTGTCCCCTCCGGGAATCAGGATCATATGTCCAAACTCTCCTGCCTTCTGGTTCTGTCCACGAAACAGTTTTCCATCAATGCAAAATGCCCCTCCAAGAGTATGATTTAAGGAGAGGTATATCGCATTGTTATATTTTTTTGTGTATCTTCCGCAAGCATAGCGGAATTAGCATCATTCTCAAAATAAACCGGAAATCCCAATGCCTGTTCCAAAAAACGCAGACTGTAATTTTCTACCTGAAGAGCATGCGATTTTAGAACTGTCTTCTCATTCTGATCGATAATTCCGGGAATTGCAATTCCAATCCCTAAAATATCTTTCTCCGTTTTGCATTCTTTCAGAAACTGTTGTACCTGCCCGGCGATTTTTACACTATAATCAATATCCGGTGAAAATTTTAAACGGACACGTTTCAGATGTTCGATTTCATATCCTAGATTTACGAGTACCATTTCCAGATGATTCGCGGTAATTACAAGTCCCATTGCCCTGCAATATTCCCTGTTAATTCCTATGCTTTTGGCACTTTTCTTCCCCCGGTAGATGCATACTCTCCATTTTCTACAATCAGTCCCTTTGCAATCAGCTCATTGACATTTGTCAGAACCGTAGGCATACTAAGCCCCAGTTCTTTTTGCCAGTTCTGCCTTTGATGTAACGGAATGGTTCAACATGTAATTTATAATTTCAGTTCTTGCTATATTGCGTTTTTCTCTTTTTTTTTCCGGCATAATCTTCCTCTTAAATAAAGTATTTTATAAAAAAAGTATCATATGCTTTTATTTATTATTTGTAAAGGACAAATTTTCCTCCATGAATTCTTTACTGCCCAATGCCAGAATACCATCATCCATAAGAAAAACCCCCGGCAACTGCCGGAGGCCTTCTATTTGCCACATTTTTATTTTTTCAGTCCCTTAACGGTAACCACCTTTGTGTAAATGTTTCCCTTATCATCACTGATCCAGATGGTATATTTTCCGTTTTTCTTTACCTTAAACGAATACTTCTCTCTTTTTTTCTGTCCACAAACTTTGGACTCTTTCCCTTTGCCAGATCATAGTCCCCACTGTACATTCCACTCATAATATACTGCTTCCAGTATTTTTTATCCTCATTGTGGGATTTTCCAATACTTCCCTTCTGGTACTGCACAGCCCTTACATGTGTTCCAAGCACATTGGAAAAAAAACCGTTGCGCTTGTTTTTTTGCTGTTTTTTTCTTAACGCCTGTCTGAATCAGCTTACTCGTTGGAATTGCTGCTGCAACTACATTAATGTTCCCTGTAAACGTGTCATAATTCTGACAGGATGACTTTGTATGAAAATAGTAGGTACCTTTCTTTAAAATTGTATACTGATCACCGTCATATTCCCAATATCCGTCTCCGGTTTCCAGAACTTTGTTGGATGCAGACGCATCTGAAAATACTTCAATATGTGTCTGGTGCCCATCTTCCTGACTTGTCACAAGAGAGGAGGTGGTCTTTAAAATTACCCAGGAATCAGATTTTAACTGAAAAGAACCATATCCCTGCTCAATATTTTTATCTTTCTTAGTCACCGTAATTGTCTTTGAATACATGGCAGAGACTGCATCAAATTCGGATACATCTTTGATCACAGGTATATCACATGCTTCCCACTCCGCAGCGTTTGCCTTTTCCGGTGTCATTGCGGTAAACAGTCCTGTGACAGCCATCGCTGCCGCCAATAATATTGCGGTTAATTTCTTCTTCATAATGTTCTCCTTTTTTATTCATATTTACCCCAGATCGATCACATTTTGTAATGCGTCTGTCCATTTTATTGTAAACATTTATGAAGTTCATGACAATAGGCGATAAGTCCTAAAATCAGCCTGATATTCTGCAATTTTGCTGCATTCAATTAAAAAAGCCACCGCAGATCCGTCTTCTGTAACGAACCTCGATGGCTTTTCCATATTTTCTTTTTAAGAATTACCCCTGTGCATACCGGGTCAAGAACTGCTTCGTGCGCTCTTCTTTCGGATTGTCGATCACCTGATGCGGATCTCCCTGTTCCACAATCACACCGCCGTCCATAAAGATCAGCTGGTCTGCCACATCACGGGCAAATGCCATCTCATGGGTGACAATGATCATTGTCGTCTTCTGCTCGGCAAGCGTGCGGATGACTTTTTAACACTTCTCCGGTGAGCTCCGGATCAAGCGCAGAGGTCGGCTCGTCAAAGCAGAGGATATCCGGCTTTAAGGCAAGTGCACGTGCAATCGCCACACGCTGCTGCTGTCCACCGGACAACTGATGCGGATAATGATCCATGCGCTCTGCAAGTCCCATCCGCTCTAAAAGCTGTCTTCCGTGTGCATCGATTTCCTCTAAAATTTTCTTTTTATCAGCCTTAAAAATCCGGCCGTTCCTGTGCCAGTAACTGCTCCGCCAGTGTTACATTCTGCAATGCGGTATACTTCGGAAACAGATTAAAGGACTGAAAGACCATTCCAAAATGCAGACGCTTTTTGCGAAGTTCCGCATCTTTTTCCGCTTCCCGCAGATGCCGCGTCAAACAACGTCTCGCCGTTTACCGTAATGGTTCCACTGTTCGGACGCTCCAAAAAATTCAGACATCGCAAAAGTGTGGTCTTTCCCGATCCGGAGGAACCTATGATGGCAAGTGCCGTGCCTTCCTCCATGGAAAAGCTGACATCCTTTAACACATTCGTTTTGCCGAAATGCTTTTCTATATGTGATACCTCTAAGATTGCCATGTCTTCCTCCTACTTAAAGTAATCCAGCTTGCGCTCAATGTAACCAAACAAAAGCGTCAGAATACCGATAAAAATCAGATAAAATACGCCAGTGTAAAACAGTGGCCAGGTCAGTCCGTCCGACTTCATAAACGCAGCACCGGCAAACGTCAGCTCATATGCCGCAATGATACGAGCCAGGGAAGTATCCTTGACCAGTGTAATGATCTCATTGGACATCGGTGGTACGACACGCTTGATCATCTGAAGCAGTGTGATCTTAAAGAAGATCTGATGCTTTTTGTCATGCCGAGTACCTGTCCGGCCTCTCTCTGCCCTGCCGGTACACCCTCGATTCCACCGCGGAAAATAACCGAAAAATAGCAGGCATAATTGATCACAAATGCCACAACCGTTGCTGTGATACGTCCGGTTTCATTTCCGCTCCAGACGGTCTTATGCAGCCACAGGCTACCTACCTGTAAAAGATAATGATAAGCTGAAGCATCAGCGGGGTTCCACGGATAATCCAGACAAGGATCTGCACCAGACGCTTAAGAGGTGTAAATTTGCTGAGCAGCCCGAACGCTAAAATCAGTCCGAGCGGCAGTGCAAAAAATAAGAGTCAGTATAAAAATTTCAAATGTCGTTGCAAGACCTGACAGCAACGACTGTGTAACTATCCAGAACATAAATCTTTATTTTCCCTCCGGCACAACAACAACCTGTGCATTGTTGCAGTATGCATTGGTACACTCCATGGAAGAAGTTACTTCATCGGTCAGTGTCATTCCATTCCATACCACATCGATATTTTTGGAATCCAGCTCCATCACTTTATTATCCCAGTCAATCTCAACGAAATTCACCTCAACACCAAGTTTTTCACCAACCAGTTTTGCCATATCTGCATCAAAACCGATCCAGTTTCCATCTTTATCCTTATAATCCATCGGCTCAAAATCGGTCACACCGACAACCAGTTTTCCTCTTCCCTTGATGTAATCCACGTCACTGTCTTTTGGGACTGTTCAAATGTGGCATCTTTCTGCTCTACAAGTGCTTCCTGAACACCGTAGGTTTCGGCAATTTTTTCCATGCTTCCGTCTTTATAAGAGTCAGCAAACACCTGATTGATATAAGAAGCCAGATCCGATCCTTTCCGGCATCCAACGCCATACTCCTCGGTCGTAAGTTCGTCTGTATGCTTCAGATTCGGATAACTGGTGCCCTCACCAATCATGGCACCTGCCATCAGAAGGTCAATGATCGCTGCATCAGATGTACCGGAAGCAACTTCCATCAGGGCATCTGCCTGGGACGAAACGGAATTGTACTGAAATCCCTTTTCTTTTGCAGCTTCTTCTCCGGCAGATCCTGCCTCTACTGCATATACCATGCTCTTTTCGCTCTTTCCGGTATCTCCTGCTCCTTTGGATGCACCACAGGCAGTCATACCAAGTGTCAGCGCTGCTGCCAGCAATACTGCAAGTTTTTTTTTTCATAATGTTCCTCCATTAATTATTGATTCTTCTGTTTACTACATGTTTACCATATTATCATGTTATCATGCTAAAGTAAAGAGGAGTAAATTACAAACCTTCCTGCATTTTTTTTCCCTGACCATTTTTACCATCTGAATCACCAATGTCGGCACAAATGCCAGCAGCAGAATATACCCATACATCAGCACTCCCATTTCCGCCACATCGAACAGCCTCTCAAAAACTGGAACGCAGAGTACCAGTCCCAAAAGAATACATCCCCCCAAAAATGCTCCCATGCTGTACTTGTTGGCCCACCTGAGTCCAACCCATGCCATGGACTTTTTGGCTCCGGCAGTTAAACCCATGAAACAGGCGTGCCAGTGTCAGCGTTGCAAAAGCCATCGTTGCTGCAAGCGCGGTACTCTGTTGCAGCCCTATATAATAAGAAGTCATTACCGGACACGCAATCAACGCTCCCTCTGCCACAATTTTCCCCAGAAACGAACCGGTCAGTATTCCGGCAGAAGGATCCCTTGGTTTTTCCTCTAAAAGTGCTGCATCTGCCGGCTCCATGCCAATCGCAATTGCCGGAAGCGAATCCGTCAGCAAATTGATAAAAAAAGCAGATGCACCGGTGCAAACGGAACCGGAAGTCCTGCAAGTGAAGTATACAGTACCGCCAGAATCGCTGCCATATTGCCGGACAGCAAAAAACAAAATAGCATTCTTTATATTCCGGTATACATTTCTTCCATTCACCACCGCCTGAATGATGGTCGCAAAATTATCATCTAAAAGAATCATGTCTGCCGCATCTTTTGCCACTTCTGTTCCTGTAATCCCCATTGCCACTCCGATATCTGCGCGTTTTAATGCCGGTGCATCGTTGACACCATCCCCCCGTCATGGAAACAATCCGTCCTTTTTTTTTCTGCCATGCCTTTACAATTCTTATCTTATGTTCCGGCGAAACTCTGGCATATACACAGATTTTTTCCAGTTTTTCCTGCAATTCCTTCTCACTCATGGTATCTAACTCCCTTCCAGTCACAGCCAGATCCCCTTCCTGATAAATTCCAAGCTGTTTTGCAATCGCACGCGCGGTAATTTTGTGATCCCCTGTAATCATGACCGTGCGGATTCCTGCTCTCTTTGCATCGGCAACCGCCTGAATAGCTTCCGGTCTTGGCGGATCCATCATGGCAATCAGCCCGAGAAAGATCAGATTTTCTTCGCTTTCTATGGTCAGCGGTCCTTCACTCTCTTTATACGCAAATGCCAGCACACGCAGTCCCTGCCCGGAAAATTCCGGCAATCTTTTTTTTTTTGATTTTTTTGTCTCCGTCGGATCAAGTGGAACAATTCCGGTACTTTTCCGGACAAAATTACAGCGTTCCAGCAATACATCCGGTGCCCCTTTGGTCAGAATGGTTCCGACCCCGTGCAGGCAATATCTTGTGCTCATCCGTTTCCGCTCAGAATCAAACGGAACCTCTTCGAGACGTTTCATACAGCTTCGAAGCATTTCTTCCCGGTAACCGCCTTCGCCCATCATTCCCCTTTCGGTGCGGGAATTTTACGAAACATTTCCAACAGGGCATATTCGGTCGGATCTCCGATTCCTTTTCCGTTCTCCAATGTTGCATCATTGCTAAGCACCGCATCGTAGACCAGATATCTGTGCAGCTGTTCTTCCATGGAAAGCTGTCCGGGCAGATATTCCCTGTCGTCCACATAAACTTTCTGCACGGTCATCTTATTCTGTGTCAGCGTTCCGGTTTTATCCGAACAGATCACCGATACACACCCAAGGCTCCTCCACTGCCTTCAGCTTTCTGACGATGGCATTTTCCTTTACCATCTTCTGTGTTCCCATCGCCTGCACAATGGTCACGATTGAACTGAGTGCTTCCGGAATGGCGGCTACCGCAAGTGCAACCGCAAACATCAATGCATCCAGAAGCGGCATTTTACGGTATAAACATAACCCCAGTACCACTGCTGAAATTCCCATAACCAGAACTGCCAGCTTTCTGCTGAACTGATCCAGACTCACCTGTAATGGTGTCTTACGATCCCGGATATCATTCATCATCCCGGCAATCTTTCCGATCTCTGTATGCATCCCTGTTCCTGTAACCAAAACCTGTGCGCGTCCATAAGTGACCAGGCTTCCGGAATATACCATGTTTCTGCGGTCTGCCAGCGGCAGATCCTCCGGCAGACTGCCTTGTGTCTTTTTCTACATTGGTGGATTCTCCAGTCAGCGCACTCTCATTGACCTGCAGAGAATAATTATCCAGAATCCTTCCATCTGCCACAACCATGTCACCAGCTTCCAGTTCCACAAGATCTCCAGGAACCAGTTCCCTCGAAGGGATCTCCTTCTTTTTCCCTTCCCGAATGACTTTTTTGCACGGTGCAGACAGATTTTTCAGACTGTCCAGTGATTTTTCCGCTTTCTGGTGCTGCACCGTTCCCAAAACTGCATTCATCACCAGGACAACCGCGATTACAATCGTACTCTCTGCATTTCCGGATAACATGGAAATAAGCGCGGCGATCAGCAAAATGACAATGAGTAAATCTGCAAACTGTGACAAAAACACCCTCAGCAGCCCGGGTCTTTTTCCCTCTTCCAGTATATTTTCCCCACATGTTTCCCGGATTTTTTTCACCTGCATTTCGGATAATCCCTGCTCAGTAGTAGAAAATACGTCTCTTAGCTGCTCTTTGGAATACTTCCAGTATTTTTCATGGCATGCCCTCCCTGTGTTGTGGTACAAAAAAAAAACGGGACTTTTTGCACCAGAATAATGCAATAAAAAGTCTCGTTTCTTCGTGTACAGCCCGGTTCCAGCTTTCCTGTAACGTGATGACGGCCTGCACAACACCCGGACACACCGGATGCAAACTACTCCCTGTTTATTATCTTTTTTGTATTTTACCCATATCCTCTTTCATTTGTCAACTGCTTTGTTTCTTTTTTTTTCACCACATTGCACAAAAATATTTGTTTCTTTAAGCATTATATAGTATAATAAATCCAAAGACAAACTTACATCAGGGATTTACATGATAGAATAGGAGATACGCTTATGATGCTTACACTCATTCCTTTTTTTTTTGACCGGAATATGTCCGTTAGTGCTTATTCTCTGTTTACCAGAAAAAATAACTTTCTTATGAACCCAAGCCTTCTTGGTTCCAGACAGTTTGACGGGGCTGCCTATGTAGACGGGCTGGAACTGATTCAGGAGCTTGGAACCACCACACTCTCCGGAGGAAAACCGATTTTTGTATCTTTAAATAATATCTCTATTTTCAGCAGTCTGGAATCCGAGTGCAAAAATACAAACCATGCACCGATTCTCCTGATTGACCAGACATTTCCTCCGGTATCCATGTATACAGACCGCATCCGCGAACTGCGCGAATGCGGATATCATTTTGCAATGCGTAATCTTCCTGTTCACTGCTACGAAGACTACGCACCGATTCTGTCACAAATGGACTACATTCTGATTGACTGCCAGAAAATAGATGCCGTCAAGGCTTCTTTCTATTTCCGCAAACTGTATCCGGATATCTGTATCTGTGCCAGCAACATTCCGGACATGGAAACATTCGGAAAACTCAGTCCTGCAGAAACAATTTCTTTATTTGAAGGAACCTTTTTCCGTATGCCGGTCACACGCGGCGAACATAAAGTATCGCCCCTGAAGATCAATTACATTTCGCTTCTGAATCTGATTGAAGAAGATGATTTTGACCTGACCAAAGCGGCTGATATTATCAGTCAGGACACGGCTCTTATCATCTCCCTGCTGCGGCTGGCAAATACACGCTCCTTTAATTCCGAAATCACTTCCGTGCGGGTTGCTGTCTCAATGCTGGGGCAGAAGGATCTGACGCGCTGGATTCAGACAACCGTCATTGAGAAACTGTGTTCTGACAAACCTAATGAACTGATGCGCCTTTCCCTGCTGCGTGCCAAGTTTGCAGAAAATCTTGCACCGGTCTTTGGCATGGCAATGCGTTCCCAGGAACTGTTTCTGACCGGTCTTTTCTCGATTCTGGATATTATTCTGGATTGTTCCATGGAAGAAGCCCTCTCCATGGTACGTGTATCGGGCAAGATCCGCGCCGCCCTTCTAGAGCGCACCGGTTCCCTGGCAGAAGTGCTTCACTTTATTGTAAAATACGAATCGGCAGAATGGCAGGAAGTTTCCCGCCAGCTGGTGCTTAAAAACATCGAAATTCCGGATGTTTCCCATGCATGGGTTTCTTCCCTGCAATGGTATGCGAAACTGATTGCCATGAATGAATAATGTCAGATAAAAAAGGATGCACAAAACGTGCATCCTTTTTTTATTGTTTTATTTTCTTCCGCTGGTTCCTTTCAGACGTGCCATCGCACGGGAAAGAGAAGCTCTTGAGTGGTAATACTCACGGATACTCTGCTTCTGGCGCATCTGCTCCTCTGCACGCTCTTTTTGCTTCGCGGGCTCTTGCCACATCGATTTCCTCCGGACGCTCTGCAGTCTCCACGAGAAGTGTCACACGGTTATTGACGATCTCGACAAATCCCATTCCGACTACTGCATATTCCCAGTTATCCGTGCCTTCCGGCCGAAACCTCATCTCGCCCTCATCAATGGCGATGACCATATCCTCATGATGGTAAGAATTTCTTTCTGCCCATCATATTCCGGAACGATCAGAGAACGGCATCTTCCGGAAAAGAACACACGGTTCGCAGATATAATTTTTAAATAGAATGTATTGCCTGCCATAATGATCTCCGTTCTTTATGCTATGCGTTCTGCTCCATCTGCTCTGCTTTCTTCCTGACATCTTCGATGGTTCCTGCATTGAAGAATGCGTTCTCAGGATATTCGTCCATCTCACCATCAATAATTGCCTTGAATCCGCGGATTGTTTCTTTCAAAGGAACATATACACCTTTGATACCGGTAAAGTTCTCTGCTACGTGGAACGGCTGTGACAGGAACTTCTGAATCTTTCTTGCACGGTATACCAGGACTTTATCTTCATCTGCAAGCTCTTCCATACCAAGAATAGCAATGATATCCTGTAATTCCTTGTACTTCTGGAGGATTTCCTGCACTTTACGTGCAACTTCATAATGCTCCTCCCCAACAATATCCGGCTCAAGGATACGGGAAGATGACTCCAGAGGATCAACCGCCGGATAAATACCCTGCTCAACGATCTTTCTGGAAAGTACGGTTGTTGCATCCAGATGTGCAAATGTCGTAGCTGGTGCCGGGTCTGTCAGGTCATCGGCTGGGTACATATACAGCCTGTACAGAAGTAACAGAACCATTCTTGGTGGATGCGATACGCTCCTGTAACTCACCCATTTCCGTTGCAAGTGTCGGCTGATAACCAACGGCTGACGGCATACGTCCCAGCAGTGCGGAAACTTCCGAACCTGCCTGGGTAAAGCGGAAAATATTATCAATGAAGAGAAGCACATTTTTATGCTGCTCATCACGGAAATACTCAGCCATGGTAAGTCCGGTCTCAGCGACACGCATACGAGCCCCTGGCGGCTCATTCATCTGTCCAAACACTAAGGCTGTTTTTTCAAGTACACCGGATTCGCCCATTTCGGTTCACAGATCATTTCCTTCACGGGAACGCTCCCCGACACCGGTGAAAATGGAATATCCACCGTGCTCTGTTGCAATATTACGGATCAGCTCCTGAATCAGAACGGTCTTACCTACTCCGGCGCCGCCGAACAGACCGGTTTTACCACCCTTTGCATATGGGGCAAGTAAGTCGATGACCTTGATACCGGTCTCTAAGATTTCCTCTGCAGGGTTCTGATCTTCAAATGCTGGCGGCTCTCTGTGGATCACCCACTTTGGAGCATCCCCGATCGGCTTTCCGTCATCAATTGTTTCTCCTAATACGTTGAACAGACGTCCCAGTGTTGCCTCACCAACTGGTGTCTTGATACCGCTTCCGGTTGCAATGACTTCCATATCACGGTGAAGTCCTTCACTTGCGGCAAGCATAATGCAGCGGACGGTATTATTTCGAATATGCTGTGCAACCTCCATGATACATTTTTTGTCACCATTTTGTACTTCCAGAGCGTCTCTGATTGCAGGCAATTCTTCGTCTTCAAATTCAACGTCCACAACATATCCCATAACCTGTATGATTTTTCCTGTTTTCATCCTAGGCCTCCATTATCTCTTTTTTCTTGCGCTTCTGGGATTTTGCTCCCGCAATTACCTCTGTGATCTCCTGGGTAATCGCTGCCTGTCTGGCACGGTTATACATGATATCCAGCTCATGAAGCATATCCTTTGCGCTGTTGGTTGCTGCCTCCATCGCCATCATACGGGCATTCTGCTCGCAGGAGAAGGATTCTACCAGCGCACCATAAACAAATCCTACCACATAGTCCGGAACAATACGATTCATCACTGCATCTGCCGATGGACGCAGGGCAAGCTCCTCACGTCTGACATCCAGCGGAATCTCCACGTTGTGGAAATCTGCTTTTTTCAGTGGAAGCAGGCTGCAGCATCTCTGCTTCTTCCTGCATCGCATTGACCATTGAGGTATAAATGATATAGATTTCATCAAAATCTCCCCTGACGGTAACCTTCGAGAAGTTCCTCAGAGATATTTTTCGTGCACGGTTCAATGTCGGATTCTGAATCGTATAATGGAACTGTTTATTGATCTCAATTCCACGTTCTTCAAAATAATGTCTTCCGACTTCACCAAGCACATACAGCTGACGTTTCGGGTGCTTTGCAAGTTCCTCTTCCGCAATTTTTAAAATATTGTGGTTGTAAGATCCTGCCAGTCCCTTATCTGCCGTAACCACCATATAAGCGATCCGTTTTTCTTCTTCCGGAATCTCATCTGTGAATCTGAAATAAATACTGTCCAGATCCGGCAAATGCCGCAGAATACGGCTCATCTCAGATTGCAGGGTAAAAAATAAATACGGTTCTGTGTCCGTCAGCATTTTTTAGATTTCTTTAATTTCGAAGAAGAAATCATGTACATTGCATTTGTAATCTTTAATGTATCATTGATACTCTTCATTCGATCCTGAATTTCTTTTTGCATTTGCATTTGCCATCGTAACACCTGCTTACTGTTCTGCTGCGAACTCTGCTGCAGCATCTTTGATTTTCTGTCTCAGTTCATCGGATAAAAGCTTTTTGTCTGCTCAATTTCTTTTCCGATCTCCGGATGTTTCAGATCCATGAAATCCAGAATATCTTTCTGATACTGTTTTTTACCTGTCTGGTAGGTATCTTATCGAATACACCGTCCGTTGCCATGCACAGGGTTAATACCTGCTCATGCATGGAAAGCGGATGACTCAGCGGCTGCTTCAACAGCTCCATCAGAGCTTTCCCGTGCTGCAGCTGTGCTTTTGTTGCATCATCCAGATCAGAAGCAAACTGTGTGAACACTTCCATCTCACGGTACTGTGCCAGATCGATACGGATACTACCGGATGCTTTCTTCATTGCCTTTGTCTGGGCTGCACCACCGACTCGGGATACGGAAAGTCCTACGTTTACGGCTGGTCTCATACCTGCGTTGAACAGGTTGCTCTCGAGGAAGATCTGACCATCGGTAATGGAAATAACGTTGGTAGGAATATATGCGGAAACATCACCGGCCTGTGTTTCAATAATCGGCAGTGCGGTGATGGAACCGCCACCTAACTTGTCACTCAGATGACTGGAACGCTCAAGCAGTCTGGAGTGTAAGTAGAATACATCACCCGGATAAGCCTCACGTCCCGGGGAACGCTCAAGCAGAAGGGAAATTGCACGGTATGCAACCGCATGCTTGACAGATCATCATATACAATGAGAACATCCTTGCCCTTGTGCATAAAATATTCTGCCATGGCAGTTCCTGCATATGGAGCTATGTACTGTAAAGATGCCGGATCACTGGCTGTAGAAGATACTACGATGGAATAATCCATGGCATCATGTTTCTTTAATGTATTTACAATCTTTGCAACGGTAGATGCCTTCTGACCGATTGCCACATAAATACAGATCACATCTTTGCCTCTCTGGTTGATAATGGTATCTGTTGCAAGGGAAGTCTTACCGGTCTGTCTGTCACCAATGATAAGTTCTCGCTGTCCTCGTCCGATTGGGAACATGGAATCAATGGAAAGAATACCGGTCTCCATTGGTGTGTCTACGCTTTGTCTGTCGATGATACCAGGAGCTTCCTGCTCGATCGGACGATAATCATCCTCTTTTACATCACCGTTTCCGTCCAATCGGCTCACCGAGTGCATTGATTACTCTTCCTACAAACGCATCACCGACCGGAATACCGGCTTTTTCTTGGTACGAACCACTTTGGTTCCTTCTTTGATTCCGGTATCACGACCAAAAAAAGAATAATACCGATTTCATTCTGTCTGACATCCTGAACCATTCCTTTGACTCCGTTTTCAAAGGCTACGATCTCGCCATACATTGCATGATCAATTCCGTATACGGTAACAATTCCATCACCGACCCAGATGACCTCACCTGTCTCACGGCTTTGTTCATCCCAGTTGATATTTTCGATCTCACCCTGAATAATGGAGATAATATCTGTTGCACTAATAGCGCCCAAAGGGGTCACCTCCCTATAAGTTTTCTTTGTAACTGACGCAGACGTCCTTCATAGCTGTGGTCATATTCTTTATATCCCACCTTAACAACATAGCCACCGATCAGCGACTCATCCACACTCTGCGTCAGGGTAATCTCACTATCCGGATAGTTTTTATCCAGAATTTTTTTTCGCCTCGGCCTCCTCTTCTTTTTGCTCGGAGTCTCGGCATAAATCAGGTCTCGCACGAACCACATGATGCATCTGATCCCAGTATTTATAATAATATTGGAAAATATCCTGCATCTCGGTCATGTTACCAATCCTGCACATGATCTTCATGTACCGGACCAGCACATCTTCTGTCGTTTCCAGTGCAAATACCTGATCGATAATTTCATACTTTTTTGCTGCCGGTACGACCGGGCTCGTCAGAACTTTCTGCAGTTGCGGTGTCATAAAGAAAAGTTTTTCCGCTTTCTCGACATCCTCTCTGCTGACAGACAGCCGGTATAGTACCTTGGCACTATTTACTGCTGCCTGCGTCATGTGCTTCACCCGTCTTCATAATCTTCTTAGCAGCCAGCAAAGCAAGCTCTGCGATCTTTGCCTGAGCATCTCTTGTTGCCTTTTCCTGCTCATTTGCAATATCACTCTTTGCTTTCTCAAGCACATCTATGATCTGCTTCGGCTCTGGTTGCTTCCATTTTATTGTTATATTCTTCCTGTGCACGCGTCTTCGCATCGAGAATGATCTGATCTGCCTTTTCTCTGGCACCCTTTAACTGGTTCTCATACTCACTCTTCATCTGCGCTGCATCGTCCTGCTGTTTTTGGGCATCCTCGAACTGTTTGTTGATCATGTCCTCTCTCTCATGAATGATATTCATGACCGGCTGAAACAAAAAACTTACGAAAGATTGCATATAAAAACAAGCAGATTTACGATCGTCCACAAGATATCCCATGGATTTAAACTCAGCATAGTTTACTGCTCCTTTCTTAATGTAATAATTACGCAGGTAATCATTATTTTAAGAAAAGAATGATAAGTAATGCAATAACGAAACCGTAAATAGCGGTTGCCTCGGCAAGTGCACAACCAAGAAGTAATGCTTTGGAAATCTTACCTTCTGCTTCCGGCTGTCTTGCAATAGCGTCTACTGCGGAACCTGTTGCCTTACCGATTCCAAGACCTGCTCCGATACCTGTTAATACTGCTACTCCTGCTCCGATTGCTACAAATAATGATGCTGACATAATGTTTTCTCCTTTTCTTTTCTCAGTTAATTAGTGTGTTACTCCGTTGCTTCCTTTGATGAACAAGCCTGTAAGGAATACAAATACGTATGCCTGAATCAGTCCGTCAAAAATATCAAAGTAACAACTGAATATTGCTGGAAGTACGGGTGGAACCACCATCTTCAGTAACTCCATAATAACGAAGGAACCAAGTACATTTCCAAACAATCGCATACAAAGTGATAATGGTTTGATGAATATCTCAAGAATGTTAATTGGAAGAACTACAGGCATTGGTTCCGCAAAACTCTTTAACCAGCCTTTGGTACCTTTCTTTCTCACTCCTGCTGCTTCAATTAAGATGATACTCATCAATGCAAGCGCTACCGTGACATTCATGTCTTTTTTGTCGGCGGCTTGAAGCCTAATAGGGCCGATGAGGTTGGCAATTCCTATGTAGATGGCAACTGCTGCCAGGTACGGAATGTACGCTTTACCGTTTTCTCCTATCGTGTCCTCAAAGAATCCATACAGTTTTGAAACAGCAAGTTCAAGTACTACCTGCTTACGGCTTGGATTCTCAACTCTGAGTCCTTTGACAAGGATCAGACACAAAAAGAAGAATGACCGCCATGATGATCCATGTAACAACAACCGATTCATAGATCGGAATGCCACCAAACAGCGGGATTGTAAAGACGGTATCGCAATTCAGCTCCTCCATCAGATTCTTTACCAACGCATCCAACAGTCTCACTTCCTTTCTTAACTTTTGAATCAAAAGCTATTATATTTGTCATATTGTAAAAAGTAAAACGTTTTTTTTATATAAACTATATGTCATATTTGTATATTTCTCATATGGTCATACACTTTATATATAAAAAGAGGCGTCGTACATACATTACGACGCCTTTGCTCTACCCACTGTGGTATTCTACCCCTTTCTTCCAAAAAATGCAAGCACAAAAAAAACTAATTTTCGGCAAAGAACTCCGAAAGAACTTCTTTCAGCGTATTTGCAGACTCATGCAGTTTGGAAACTTCCTCCTGATCCAGATCGATTGGGACCTTGGTTTCATAGCCATCGCGACCAACGATACACGGCAGACTTAACACCACGTCTGAGATTCCATACTCTCCGTGCAGCATGGTCGAAATCGGCAGAATTGATTTTTCATCTCTTATGATTGCTTCGCAGATGCGCTTAACTGACATGGCAATTCCATAATATGTGGCTCCTTTTTTTTTTTGGAAATAATCTCATAGGCACTCTGTTTTACCTCCGCGGCGATACGTTCCGTTGCTTCCATATGATTATAGTGCCCCCGCATCTCACAGAAATTGTCCAGCGGTATTCCGGATATATTCGCACTGCTCCATGCCGCAATCTCACTGTCCCCGTGTTCTCCCACGATAAAAGCATGTACACTTCTGCTGTCCACTCCCAGATGCTGTCCCAGATGATACTTCAGTCTGGCAGAATCCAGCACAGTTCCGGAACCAATTACCCGTTTTTCCGGATAACCGGACAGTTTCTGCGCCGTGTAAGTCAGAATATCTACCGGATTTGCAACAATCAGAAGAATTCCTTCAAAATCTCTTTTTTGTAATTTCCGGAATAATCGACTGGAAAATTGCAATGTTTTTGTGCACCAGATCCAGCCGCGTTTCGTCCGGCTTCTGATTTGCACCTGCTGTAATTACAATAATGGCTGCATCCGCAATATCATCATAATCTCCGGCATAAATCTGCATCGGTCTTCCAAACGGAATTCCGTGTACGATATCTTCGGCTTCCCCTTCTGCTTTCTGATGGTTTGCATCCAAAAGCACCATCTCGGTAAATAATCCGCTCTGCATCAGGGCGAATGCAGATGCAGAACCGACAAATCCACATCCGATAATTGCTACTTTTCCTGGTTTTAATTTACTCATATGGTTACCTCCTTCCAGGCACAAAAAATTCTCTACAATATAGTCTGCCTCTTTTCCGTCATCATTTTTCGGGGAAATATTGAATTTACATAAAACACCGGCATTCCGACACCTTTTGCACCACCGACATCACAACGGCTGTCATTCCCGATATACAGGGAATGTGACACATCCAGCTTATGCCGCTCCAACAATATATGAAAAAGAAACGTTTGTCCGGTTTTTTTCGTGTGATAATCCGAAGAAATCAAAATATCATCAAAATATTTTTTGTAATGCCTAAAACATTCATTTCATATGCGGTAAAAATGCGCTGGGCATTCGATAACAGATATACTTTTTTGTCCATTTTTTCAGACTGGCAAGCATCTGCTGTGTCCCCGGATACAAACGGACATAATCGGTAGACAGCGCACGGAAAAAAACTGTCCGGTATGTATGGCAAGGGTCTTATCGGCCACGATCCCTTTTTCCTGATACAGTTTTTCAAACACTTCCCCGATCTCAATCTCCGGAGATGCCTCATGCGTATAATGCCTGTCCTCTTCCAGCGTCTTTTTTCAACGCACGCTCACAGTCGCTGACAAGTGCCGCATAGCGCTTCTGCAATTCCTTCGGTTCATAAATAGCCCCGTAATATCCAAAAAACAATGCCAGTTTCTCCCACAGTTTTGGAAAATCTTCCTCTGTGTGGATATCCACCAGTGTCCCGTACAAATCAAACACATAATTGTCGTACTGCACCGGCAACACGGCTTCCTGCAAATATTCTCCCATGTTAATTTCTCCCTTTTGTGATCTTTTACGTGCAAATTATACCAGATTTTCCCTGTACCTGTAAGTGGTAGCTACAACATTTTTCTGCGAAGTTTTTCCAGTATCTTCCGCTCACTGCGCGATACGGATACCTGATTTTTCCCCATGCGCTTTGCTGTTTCTGCCTGGGAAAGATTGTCCATATAGCGAAATTTTATCAGCTGTGCTTCTTTCTCCGGCAGGCTGGTCGATCGCCTGTTTCAATGCAATATGATTCAGAAGCGGAGTTTCAAACCGGTGATTATCCTCCAGCTTTTCTTCCAAAGTCAGCACTTTTCCGTCATTTTCCGTCACCGGTCGTGAAAAAAAATCCACCTCTCTTCCTGCTTCCATTGCCACCACCAGATCTTCAATGGCAATTCCTGTCTTTTTCCGCCAGTTCCTGCAATGTCGGCTCCTTATTTTGTGTCTTTTTTCATTTGTTCTCTGACAATTGCTATTTTTCTTGCATGTTTTTTCATCTGGCGACTCGTATGAATCATACCGTCATCCCGTAAAAATCTCCGGATTTCCCCCATAATAAGCGGAACCGCATAGGTAGAAAAAGAGTAGGATAGCGAAGTGTCAAACCGGTCGATCGCCTTGATCAGACCAATCACTCCGATCTGTGTCAGATCCTGCAAATCGGTTCCCCGGTTTGCAAATCGTTTCGCCACCATATAAACCAGCCCCATATTCTCGGTTATCATCTGCTGCCTGATCTTCCGGTCTCCCCTGCTGCGCCCTCTGGATGTTCTGTCGTCCATTTTCCTCTTTTTGCCGGTATCTTACTGCTCACGTTCCCTTTCTATGTATTTCCACATAACCACACGTGTTCCTTCTCCTTTTTTTTGACCGTACCTCAATCCGATCCATAAATGCCTCCATAAAGGAAAAGCCCATACCGGAACGTTCCAATTCCGGTTTTGTAGTAAAAAAGGCTGCAATGCCTGTTCAAGATCTTCAATTCCGACTCCGTGATCTTCCACCGTTACCACCAATTGCTGACCGTTTTGGTCACAGGTCAGTTCCACCTGTTTCGTTTCATCTTCGTATCCATGGATAATGGCATTTGTCACAGCCTCACTCACTGCTGTCTTTACATCTGCAATCTGCTCCAGCGTCGGATTCATATTTGTCATAAATGCGGTCACAACCATGCGTGCCAATCCCTCATTTACGGATTTTGCATCAAAATGAACCCTGCATATGATTTTCCTGCACCATTTTATTTTTCCTCCTCTTCCAATGAAATAATCTGAAACAACCCGGATTTTTCAAATATTTTATACACCCTGTTCTCCCAGATTTACCGCTGTCACTTTTCCTGCATGCATGTCCATCGTCTTTTTTTCTTCCTATTAATATACCGATTCCGGAACTGTCCATAAAATCAGTCCCCGCAAAATCAAATACAATCCTGTGAACATGCCAGCTTTCCGCCAGCAGATCTATTTCCCTGCTCATATTGCCTGCCACATGATGATCCACCTCCCGCGGCATCGGCACAATCATGCAGTCCGCTTCCTTTCGATATGCTGCTTCCATATAAAACCTCTTCCTTTCCCTTTACTTCTTTATAAATAAGCAAAAAAAAAACACCGACAGTAACCTGTACTGTAGTGTCTTTTGTAATGCAATGTGTTCCTTTTTATTCCTGTGCGTCTACATAATTCTGTGACGTTCTCGCCCGCTCCGTATCCGGATAATTTTCAATTACATACTGATAATACGGTTTTGCAGATTTCAGATCCCCGTTTTTCCGGTAGGACTGCGCCAGGTAATAGGCAGCTGATCCGTCCTGGAAATCTTCCTGCTCATCCGTAATCTGTTTTAATGTATCGATGGCGTCCTTATACTTTCCACGGGAGTACAAACTATAGCCTTCCTTGTAAAGCTGATTCAGATACTTATCCTGTACCTCCCCATTGATATCATCATATATGGTTTTGGCTTTGTCGGACAGATACTTTGTCTTTACTTTATCCAGTGTCTTTCCCGCAGTCGTCACATCCTTTGATCCATAATAGGAAACACATGCCTGCAGGAGATTTTCATAAGTGGATATCTGAACCTTGACCTTTTCATTGTTGGTCGTCTGCTCTTCCAGCTGATTTTTCAGATCCTCCACCTGTCCTTCCAGATCTTTGATTGTCTGTCCATTCGTGGAAATGGTATCACTCGCTTCAACCAGTTTTCTTCTGTGCATCTTCTTTGCCTTGTTGCGAACGCTCGGCACGATCAGAAATGCGGTAATCGCAGTACCCACAATCAGTCCGATCACAATATATACCAGTGTTGCCCCAATCGAAGATTCCTTAAACCGCTTCGGCATGATAATGGTCTCATTTCCACTTTGATAAGAAATCAGATCATCATCCTTCGGCTTTTTGGAAGGACTTTTTTTCCTTCAGTCTTGCATTCACTTCGCGCAGATAACGCAGGGTGGTTGTATTATTTGTATCAATCTTTCCCGCATTGCGCAAAGTTTTTTTGCCAGTTCCAGCTTATTGTCCTGCAGATAAAGAAGCGCCAGCAGCTGATGTGCCTTGACAAGCTTCGGATTCAGCGAAAGTACCTTTTTCAGCTGGATAATTGCCAGATCCCGACTGTCCTGCTTGCAATAGTGCAATGCCTGGTTATATTTTTTAATCGTCTGATTTACGGAATCCAATCTTCCCCGGTCCTGCTGGATCTCTCATCAAGATAATGACTGGCAAGATTGTCCTTCGGCTGATAACTGCGGCTGATCACCCATTCACTTAAGGCATCTACCACTTCTCCTGTCTCGCAATAAATCAATCCCAGAAGATTTCGTGCATCAATATTATATTTATTAAACTTCAGACTGTTTTTCAGGCTGACAATCGCTCCGGAAAGATTTCTCACGCCCGCCTGTTCCAGCCCCAGATTATAATATGCGTTGGAAATGTGACGCACTTTCAAAAAATACGGAAAGATCTGCCCCGCAATTCGGGCAGCGCTTTGCATTTCCAACCTCCTGTCCACATTTATAACAAATCATTTCTTCCTCTTTTTTTTCATTACTGTCCTAACTGCTGGCCATTCTGACGTACATCACGCAATATTTCGGTAATAATATCCGTTACATCTGTCAGATCATGGTTATAAATTGCAGCCTCGGCTTCTTCTACTTCCAGACTCGGCTGAAAATTCTTCAGCTCTTTTTCAAAATTAATCATTTCTCCTGCTCCTTTTTGCGATATACAGGTTCTGCGTTCCCATGTATCTTAATTATAATATAGTGCATTGGATATGCAAGTAAATTTATTCGCATTATTTCTCGGAAATATTACAGAAACTGCATCTGTTTACTTGAGAGAGATCATCACAACCCCTTCTTTTTTTCTTCTGGAAACAAACGGATTCCTGCAGTTCTTTTTTTACGGTAAGCGTCTGCTGGTCAATGGTTACAACACATCCGGAATACACTTTGCGTACGACACTGATCTTTGCATTTTCCCCGCGTTTGACCAGTTCTTCCAGACGATCTACCGCTTTTTGGCTTTCAGCAATATCTGCCTGCGTTTTCATTTTGGCACGAAGAAGCTCGGTTCTGCGCGGATCTTTCGATACATCAATTCCTTTTTTTTCGCAGCCACCAGTTCAAACTGTTTCAGCCCGGTGGTAATCTTCTTGATCACTTCCCCATTTTCTTCAATGGATTTCTGCAGATCCGACAGTTCCTGCCGCATCTGCGCACTGACTCGACATGCACCTGTGTCTTTACTTCCGTGGAATTTCCGATTACATTCACATCCATTCCACTGATTGCGTAGGCATATCCGCCAATGATACTTCCCTTTTTTCCGGTTACATAAATATGATCAAAACTGATCATATGACTGTCTAATGCATAAGTCACTTCAATAAAGCCATCGGCTTTCACCTTACAGTATTCGAAAAATTTTGCGTGGATATTCCCGCCTGCACGAATACTGGTCTTGTTTCCACCGAGAACACCGCTTCGCAGGACAATATCTTTTCCCGCTTCAATCACACAGTTCTCGCAGATACCGTCTACCGTGAGACTTCCACTCGTACTTACCTTTGCCCCCGGTTTGATTCCACCGTGGATTACAACATCTCCGTGATATTCCACATTTCCTGTACCGATTCCCACATCACCGGGAATTTCATAAACTGCGGATATCCGGATCTTTCCGTTTGACATTTCAATCTTTCCAGACAGGTCTGCAATATAAGTACTTCCGTCTTCTGTACAGTGAAATCCTTTTCCGCGGAGTGGCTGCAATGGCTTGCCACGGACTGCCAGTATCGGCTTTCCCGAAACATTCATCCTGTTTACCGCCTCGGTTGGTGGATAGTAGGTGGCAATTGCCTGACCTTCTTTTTACCATCTCCACTGTACGGATGCTCCAGTAATCTATGGAACCATCCTCATTGACCTTTGGTTTTCCATCCACAGCCGGATTGAAATGAAGTTCATAGCGGCCGTTTTCTGCATTGACCGGTGGCTGTCCTTTTTGCAATACATACATCTCTCATGTACACTCCGCCATCGATCATCTCCTGGATCGCCGCTTCGTCAATTCCATTGGTTACCCGCTGGGTGCGGATATACCGCACCAGCTCTGATAATGTGTATCCCTCTCCGGTCTCCGGCGGCTGCAATGTCAAATATGCTTCCATACTATCCTGTGAAATCCGAACAACCGCACCTCTCATTGAAATATCTTCCATGGCATTTTCCCCTCTCTGCTATAGAAATCCGAAACCATTTATTTCATTTGTGCCAGCCGCGCTTCTACCTGAGCCATCATCTGCTCATACTTTGCCAGCTTGTCTTTCTCTTCCTGTACCTTTTCCGGTTTTGCGTTATTTAAGAATTTTTCATTGGAAAGCATGCCCTTAGAACGTGCAAGTTCCTTCGTCAGCTTATCTTTTTCTTTATGCAAACGCTCTTTTTTCTTTTTCAAAATCTACCAGATCCTCCAGCGGCAGATAAAGAACTGCTCCCGGAATCACAACGGAAACCGCATCCTCACTGATACCGTTTTTGTCTGCCTGTACTATAATCTCGCTGGTAGAAGCAAGATTTACATATACTTCCTTATTTTCTTCAAAAACAGTGCGAAGCCCTGCATCCTCAGATGTAATATAAAGCTTTGCCTTTCTTGATGGCGGAACATCCATTTCTGTGCGGACATTACGGATTCCCTTAACGAGATCCTTACAGTGCTCAATGGCTGCTTCCTCTGCCGGGAAGTTCCACTCTTCTTTGTACTCCGGCCACTTGGAGAGCATAATCGTCTCTTCCTCTGACTGTAAGGTACAGAAGATTTCTTCCGTGATAAATGGCATATACGGATGTAACAGTTTCAATGCCTCGGTCAGTACGGTCTTTAAGATTACACAGTGCCGCATTGGCAGATACCGGATCTTCATCCTTTTTTTATAGGTACGGACTTTTTGCGATCTCAATGTACCAGTCACAGAACTCATCCCAAATAAAATCGTATACTTTCTGTACGGCAATTCCGAGTTCAAATTTATCCATATTTTCTGTGGCATCTTTTGCAAGGGTATTCACCTTGGAAAGAATCCACTTGTCTGCTGCATGTAACTCATCCTTTGACGGCGTATGGAGTTCAAATCCATCCAGATTCATCATGATAAAACGGGATGCATTCCATACTTTATTGGCGAAGTTACGGGATGCCTCCACACGCTCCCAGTAGAACCGCATGTCATTTCCCGGTGCATTTCCGGTAATCAGTGTCAGACGAAGTGCATCTGCGCCATACTTGTCAATGACTTCCAGTGGATCAATACCATTGCCCAGTGATTTACTCATCTTGCGTCCCTGGGAGTCACGTACCAGTCCGTGGAACAATACGGTCTTGAAAGGTTTCTCTCCCATCTGCTCGTATCCGGAGAAGATCATACGGATCACCCAGAAGAAGATGATATCATAACCGGTTACCAGCACATCGTTCGGATAGAAATAATCCAGATCCTCGGTCTTTTCCGGCCAGCCTAACGTAGAGAATGGCCACAGTGCAGAGGAAAACCAGGTGTCAAGCGTATCCGGATCCTGTGTCATATGTGTACATCCGCACTTCGGACACTTGCCAGGATTTTCGATGGATACTACCATCTCGCCACAGTCATCGCAGTACCATGCCGGAATGCGGTGTCCCCACCACAGGCTGACGGCTGATACACCAGTCACGGATATTGTCGGTCCAGTTAAAGTAGGTCTTTTCCATACGCTTTGGAAGAAGTTTGATATCTCCGTTCTTCACACCTTCCACAGCCGGCTTGATCATCTCATCCATCTTTACAAACCACTGCTGCTTGATCATCGGCTCAACCGTTGTATGACAGCGGTCATGCACACCGACATTGTGGGAATGTGGAACAACTTTTACCAGAAGTCCCTCTTTCTTAAGATCATCCACCAGTGCTTTCCGGCACTCGTAGCGGTCATTCCGGCATATTTTCCGGCTTTTTCATTCATCGTTGCATCGTCGTTGATGACAACAATTTCTTCAAGATTATGACGCTTTCCAACCTCAAAATCGTTCGGGTCATGTGCCGGAGTGATCTTTACGCATCCGGTTCCAAATTCCTTGTCTACATAAGCATCTGCGATCACCGGTATTTCGCGGTCCGTCATCGGAAGCTTTAAAGTCTTTCCGACAATATCTTTATAACGCTCATCGTCCGGGTTTACTGCCACCGCAGTATCACCAAACAGTGTCTCCGGACGTGTGGTGGCAATCTCTACGAAGCGGCCTTCCTCTCCAACAACCGGATAATTGATATGCCAGAAAAAAATCCATCCTGCTCTTCATGCTCAACTTCCGCATCGGAAATGGAAGTCTTACATACCGGACACCAGTTGACAATACGGGAACCTTTATAAATCCAGCCCTTCTTATATAACTTGGTGAATACTTCCTGTACCGCATGGGAACATCCTTCATCCATCGTAAAGCGCTCACGCTGCCAGTCTGCGGAAGAACCAAGTTTGCGCAGCTGCTTTACAATACGTCCGCCGTATTCTTTTTTCTCCACTCCCAGCACTTCTCCAGGAACTCTTCACGGGTCAGATCCGCCTTATTGATGCCCTGCTCTTTTAAACTCTGAATCACCTTTACCTCTGTAGCGATGGATGCGTGATCCGTACCCGGCTGCCACAGGAGTGCATTGTATCCCTGCATTCTCTTATAACGGATCAGGATATCCTGCATGGTATTATCCAATGCATGTCCCATGTGAAGCTGACCGGTAATATTTGGCGGTGGCATCACAATGGTAAACGGTTTCTTGCTGCGGTCTACTTCTGCATGAAAATACCCATTGTCCTCCCACTTCTTATAGAGACGATCCTCTATATCTTTCGGATCGTATGTTTTTACTTAATTCTTTTGCTCATGTGTTCCTCCTTAATATAAATGAAACGCCCTCTGTACAGAAAGCCTTTTCTTTTTCTGCACAAAGGGCGAAAAAACTCTCGCGGTACCACCTTTGTAATACTCATCATGTCCTTTAACGGGGACGATCCGGGAATGCCTACAGGGCAATGCACCACATTCAACATTCCAGTTCCGGAGCTACCTTCCACACTGCATCCTGTGGATATCTTACAGCCATTGCAGGAACATTCTGCACGAAAACTCTGCCAATGCTCCACTTCAATGAATATCCTTCTCTTTCAGGAATTCCATGTGTACTCCTCTCCATCATCACTTTTTTATACATAATTTAATCTTACTTGCGGCTCTCTTTTTTTTGTCAAGAAGATTTCTGTGAAATTCACTATAATTCCTCTTCTACCATGTTCTTTTTCCCCTGATGGAACATATCGTAGATACATGGAATGACAATCAGCGTCAGAACGGTACCATAAACCAGTCCTCCAATCAGTGTGATTGCCATCGGACGCATCATGTCGGAACCGTCACCGATTCCAAGAGCCGTAGTCAGCATTGCAAGAACTGTGGTCAATACCGTCATCAGAATCGGACGAACACGGGTCTTTCCGGATGAAATAATCGCCTCATGCTTAGAAACACCCGCTTTTTTCTTGCCTGATTGATATAATCAATCAGTACAATACCGTTGTTTACAATAAGACCTGCCAGCATGATAAATCCAAGCATTGCAAGGACATTGACTTCCTGCCCTGTCAGAAGCAGAGCAATAAATCCTCCGGTGAAGGCAAGCGGAATCGAGAACATAATGATAAACGGAGAAACGAGTGACTGGAACTGTGCTACCATGATCAGATAGATAAAGATAACTGCCAGTATCATCATCAGAACCAGCTGGCTCATGGAATCACTGATTGTCTCGTCCTCTCCGGTCATTTCGATATGATAGCCTTCCGGCACATTCAGCTTATCCATACTCTTTTTGAATTTTATTGCCAAGCAGTGTGACATTGTGATCTTCATCCACACCACAGGATACCGTAATATAACGTGTCTGTGCATCCTGTTTCATGGTGCTGAGTGTTGTCGTATCTTTCATCTCACAGATTTTCGTAAGAGGAATCTCTTTTTCTTTTCCGTCTTTGTCTGTGTGGGTAAATGTCATCTGTCTGATATCGTCCAGTTTCGTATCCGTCTGTTCCTGTGTCTGCACATAGACTTTATAATCTTTGATGTCTGTGGAAATCGTGGTTGCGCTCTTGCTGTCTGCCCATCTTCGCACTGACAAGCTGATATACCTGTGCAACCGTGTATCCGTATTCCGCAGCTTTTTCTTTATCCACGGAAATGGTAAGCTGTGGTTCCATATCTTCCAGACCATCGTCCACATCCACGGTTCCCTTTGTCTGCTTCATCACATCTGCCACTTCTTTGGCAAGCTTCTGCAGCGTATCAATATCATTTCCTTTAATTCTGACGGAAAGACCGCTGCCGAAATAACTGCTGTAATCCATGGAAGAACTGTTGGTTTCTACTTTGCAGTCCAGATCTTTCGTCCTGCTGACAATTTTTTTTCTTCCACATCCGATGCTTTGACTTTGGAGTCCTCATCCAGCAGGATATACATGCTGACGCTGTCATTTCCTCCACCCATCAGATTCATCGTGGAATCTCCACCAGCCATCGCTCCGACCGTCTTGATTCCTTTGATTTTTGAGATTCTCTGAATCACATCATCCGATGCCTGTGTTAATTCCTCAAAGGTCAGTTTTCTCACCCTCTTTTGCAGAAATCGTGACGGAAAGCTGATTTGTCTCCATATCCATATCCATAAAGTTTAAGCCTTTTTTGAAAGTGACAGTGCTGCACTTGCGATCAGAAGAACCACCGCAATAATCAGTACCAGTGGTTTAAAACGCAGACACCACTCCAGCACTCTGCCATACCATTCCCGGACGGCATCGAACCACGGATGACGGATATCTTTTGTTTTTCTGAGTGTAACAGAAGCCATCGCCGGGACAAACGTCAATGCCACGACCAGACTCGCTACCAGGGTATATGCAATCGTAAGGGCAAGATCCACAAACAACTGCCGGGTAATTCCCTCTGTAAAAATAATCGGCGCATAGACGCTGATCGTGGTAAGCGTTGACGCAATGATCGCACCCGTCACCTGTTTTGATCCTTCTACCGCTGCTTTCCGGATGGAATAGCCTTCTCCGCGCAGACGATAAATATTTTCGATGACAACAATTGAGTTGTCCACAAAGCATACCAATACCAAGCATCAGTCCGGACATGGAAATAATATTTAAGGTAATTCCGGTAAAGTACATCAGCACGATTGCAGCGACAACGGAAAGCGGTATGGAACATGCAATCACGATTGTCGGTTTGATATCTTTCAGGAACAGCAGCAATACCAAAATAGCAAGGATTGCCCCCAGATCATATTCTGCATTACAGAGTTTACAATCATGTCAATGTATACGCCCTGATTCATCAATACATTCAGGTGAAGCTTGGAATCTTCTTTTTCTAACGCTTTGAATTTATCCAGAATACGATTCGTAACTTCTCCGGTAGAATATCCGGTCTGTTTTTCCATCGAAAGCATAATGCCCGGATTGCCATTAATCACCGCATACGTCTCGTCGGAATTATCCGTCACTTTGATTTCTGCCACATCCGAAAGGCGGATTGTATCAATTCCATCAATTCCCATATCCACAAGCGGCAGGTCTTTTTAATTCGCTGACATCCTGCACGGCATCTCCCACACGTACCAGATACTCAGTATCCCCATCCATGGCATATCCCGCCGGCATATCAAAAATTCTGCGCGGCAAGCAGGCTTGTGATGGTATCCTTGCTCAGCACTTTATTCAGATCTGCGGAATCATGTGCCGTATCTTTGGCTTCATCCAGTTTACTCTGTGCGCTCTCCAAGGAGGAGGCTGCATTGGCCAGTTCGGTAGAAGAAGCACTGACCTGAAGTGCCGTCATGGATGCATTGGCATTCAGCGTATCCAAAGCCGAGGCCAGGCTGACTTTTCCGCTCTCTACCTTCTGCTGTGCACGTTCAATGGTTTTCATTCCTGTATTGACTTTGGTCAGGAGTTTTCCCACTTCTGCGGATGCCGCCGGGAGATCCTCATAGGTATTTACTGTGATTCCAAGCGAGGACAACGCCAAAACTGCTTTTTCACAACCACATTAACCTGTTTGATCTGTGCCTGCATCTCACTGCTCTCTGCAAGCTGCGGGTTATCTTTTAATACCGTCACGATTCCGGTATAGGCATCCGACTTCATAAAGGTCTGAATACCGGTCTGGATCTGTTCCAAAGAAGCTTTCTGTTTTTTAACTCTGCGAGTTGTTTTTTCAGATCCTGTTCCGTCTTGTAGAGCTTCTTCTGCTGATCCATCGTCTGATTAATCGCGCTGTTTAACTGCTCCGATCCCTGACTGATGGAAGACTTTCCACTCTCTACTTTCTTTTTTTCCCCGCATCAATTTTTTTTCTGGGACTTTTCAAACTGTTCATCGATCTTCTTCTGAATCTTTTTTTATTTAATGCGTCTATCTTGTCCTGATCGAGTGTTACATCTACGCTTTCTTCCAGCTGCCCGGTCGTAGTGACAGAAGCCACTCCTTCCAGACTTTCAAGTGCCGGCGCAAGATCATTCTTCACATAATCGGAAAGTGCGTTCGCATCCATGCCATCCTTATCCACCGCTGCAGCCAGCACCGGCATCATGTCCGGATTGACTTTCATAATCATAGGTGTTCCAATGGAATCATCCCATTGCCCGGATACCTGATCAAGACTCTGCTGAATTTCGATCACCACCGAATCCATATTTGCATTCTGCTCATATTCCAGTGTTACGACGGAATAACTGTTATAGGAAACAGAACTGATATTTTTAATGTTGGACGTTGTTGCCATCGCCGATTCAATCGGTGATGTCACATCACTTTCCACCTGTTCCGGACTTGCTCCCATATCGGTTGTGATAACCAGCGCATACTGAAAACTCATATCCGGAAGCAGATCTGTCGTCATTTTTGACAACGAGACCGCACCAAGCACGATGACCAGCACAACTGCCACAAGCACGGTATAAGGACGTTTCACACTGTACTTTGAAATCATGTTTTCCTCCTGTAAATTTTTTTCTGCTGAATAAAGCAGACACATTGGAAGTGGAACACAGTTCCCAGCACCTGCTTTTTTTCATTATACCGATAATCGGTTTCTTTTTACAAGAGGATTTCCGAAAGCTTTATTTTCTTTTTAGAAACAAAAAAAAAGACATCCGTTTCCGAACGTCTTTCTTTCCTGTACTTTGTCCGTTATTTTCTGACTGCTTTATGCGTTCTCCTCCAGTCCATCCTCTTCATCCGAAATAGCTGCAGATGCCCCGGATACTGCTGCAATCACTGCGATCAACGCCCCAAGTACCGCAATCCCGATAATCGCAATCAGAAAAATAAATAACCCCGTTGCTGACATGATTCCATCTCCTTTTGTAATTGATCCCCAAATCCTTTTCACCTGTCTTATCCTTTAAGATACCCGGATAAGTCTCAAAAGAATACAATTTCTTTTTTTATTTTTTATCACAGAACCACTGTCCTCACAATGTTATTTTACTTTAATTTTCATGGAAACTGTCTTTGTCTTTCCGTTCTTCAGTGTTACTTTTGCTTTGATCGTGACGGTTCCCTTCTTCTTTGCTGTAATCTTTCCGTTTTTTTATCTACTGCTGCAACAGACTTTTTACCAGATGTATATGTAATCTTTTTTTTACATTATCTAGATCAAGCTTACTGCTTAACTGTATCTTTGTATTCTTTCCCGCTTTGATGGAAGCTGTCGTCTTTTTTTACAGCAACCGTTTTTAAAACCGCTTTTTCCACATTTTTTTATTTCTGCTGCAGAAAGCATCCGATAATCCGAACCTGCGGCAAGATTCACATGTAATGTGCCATCTTTTCCAACGGTATACGTCTTTGCATTCACCAGTTTATACGCTCCGGTTTTCTTATCCACAACAACGACACTCAGTTTGTTTCCTGCAGTTAAGTCTTTTGCATCTGCGGTTACTGTATATCTGATATTTCCTTCTTTATCGGTAACATTTGCAGTAATTGCCACATGGTCTGTTCCGGCAGCTTCCACGATCCTGCTCACCATATCTGCAGAAATCTCTGCCTTGGTACCTGTCACTTCTGCACTTGCTTCCGTTACTTTTTCCAGCCGTATCTTTTGTCACGATAACCGTTACTTCTGCTTTCTCCCCGGAAGCAGTCGTTGCCGTTACGTTCTTTGATTCGGTTGTCTGCTCTGGCTTGTCATCCTTCTTTGTATCATCAGATGGAGTGACGGTTGCAGCGCTGCCGGAGGATGAGCTATCGGAGGATGAGCTGCCGGAAGTATTTGTATCATCCTTTCCTTCCGAAGATGATGCATCCTTATGCAGATACAGCACATCCACTGCTCCCCCATCCGCCATCCTCATGTTCTACACATACACGAAGTTTTACGCTCTTTTGTCTTATCCAGTGTAAAAGTTACCTTCGGTGTATGCCAGTCTCCCCATGCAGTCATTGCTGTAGTTTCGCCGGTAAATAGTACACTATCATCTTCTGCATTTAATATCTGCATGGTTACATCTGACTGTGCCCCCTGGGCATATGCTTCCAATGTATAGGTTCCTTTTTCCAGCGTAATTGCTTCCCTTATATGTAACAGAAACCATTTGCTGCGGATGCTCCGTACCAGCCCATACTGTTTTTTTTTCCGCTCTTTGCATTCTCTGCGGAAGGAATTCCCTTGAACGTGGCTCCGTCTACGGTAAAGTATTCTCCACTGTCAAATTCAACCGCTTCTTTATTTGTAATCAGATTTGCATATTTTACCTGTAAAGTAAGTGTAACATCTACACTGGTTTTTCCTTTGTAAGCACCTCTTGTAATTTCTTTGCTCAAAGAAACCGTGCCTGGAATCTGATAAGTTCCGGGCTTTGACAGATCCGCCTTTTTACAGATGCTTCATCCCAGATAACCGCCTCTGCTACCGGTGTTTTTTGCTATCGGAATACGTCACTTCCACGGAATCCGGAAGTGTAAAATCACTGCCTGCAATAATCGTCTGTTTCAGTGCAGAATCAAAACCTTCTACACTGACCAGATTCGAAACAGCCCCTGTTTTTACATAATTCCATACATGAAGTGCAGGGGTTGCCGTGCCATCCGGATAAAACATGGCTTCATTGTCAACGGCCGAACCGCCGTACCATTTGCCTGCATCTTTCGAATCATATTCGTTGGCATAACTTGAAGCCCATCCGCTTCCGTATTTTTCCCACTTTTCCTGATTTTCCTTTACCTGTGCATTGTATGCATCTCCGGTAAGTCCTTTGGTATTTCCAACGGTCAGCCATGCCGGCTCCCAGTAATATACACCCAGTCCGCCAGCTTCATTTACCGTATTAATCAGATTGCGGATTGCAGTTGCCTGTCCTTGCTCGGTAAATGGCTCCGTTGTGTCAGCTCCGTTATCATTATTTCCAACACGCACTGTATTGGCATGTCCGTCACTGTCTTCTAACGTATAAGCATAACTGGTTTCCGCAACCATCACATCTTTACAATATGTATTCTTTACCGTCTCAAACTGCTGTTTTTTAAGTTATCTAATGTTCCATGCCAGTATGGATAATAACTGGTGGCAAGAATATCATAATTAACATTGTTGTTGTCCTGCAGATTTCCTGCCCATGTTACCATGGTTCCTTTATGTGGGCTTTCCACATGGATGACGACTTTGACATCCGGATTGTACGTTTTTACACCGGCTGCGCCAGCTGAAAATAATACACACATATTGCTGACATTTGTCTCACCGATAAATCCACCCGTTGTCTCATTTCCAACCTGCACCATATCCACAACATCTTTTGACGGATCAATGGTATTTAAGGATTCTGTGATATAAGTATTTAATGCCTCTTTTTTTTTTCTGTTCAAGGGTGTAACCTTTCCATGCTTTCGGTTCCTGCTGCTTGCTTGGATCTGTCCACAGATCGGAGCAGTGGAAGTCAACTAACATTTTCAATCCGGCATTGCGGCATGCATCTGCAAATTCCTTTGCTTTTGCCACATCATTGTTTCCTCCGCCATAGCCGTTGCCATTGGCATCATATGGATCATTCCATACACGGACACGAATGTGATTGATGCCCTGCTCTTTGATAAACCTGCAGATATCATCAAGTGTTTTCAGTTCGTTTCCGTCATAGTCACGGTATACCACACCGCTCTGTAATTCAGAGATCATGGAGGAGATATCCATTCCCATGATAAAATCATCATCAAGATTTTGTACTTTTTTTCACATTGACTGCTGCATCCTTTACAACCTGGGCATTGTCTTCCTCTGCCACTGCAGCCGCATAGGAAACAACCGTTTCATAGTCATCCTGTATGATGGCCGGATCGTCATAGGTGCCATTAAAAATATTTTCATATGCCTTCTTCACACCATCTGTTCCATAGGAAGCATCATAACTCTTTAACCATGTTTTCGTTGTTTTCTCAGAAGAAAGTTCATCCAGATCAAATCCTACTTCTTTATTGTTTATTCCATCTTTTTTTTTATACTTCAGTTCGATCTGATACCAGCCATTTTTTCCTGCTATTTTTTTTCCATGCAATAATAAGATGAACCCTCGATCTCTGCCATATTTTCATCTTTTTTCCTGCCAGTAAATTTCCATCACAGTCCTTCCAGAACTGAATTGCCGGAATTCCGTCTCCTGTATATTTAAAATAGAATGTTTTGGTCATATACGCATCCGTATTACTGTTGTCTGCTCTTGTTAAAGTAATATCATCAAGGTATCCCCAACCGCCTTCATTTAAATCAACAGTTACCTTTATGGTAATAGAAGCTCCCGTGTGAACTGTCAATGCATTTTTTGTTTTATACTCTGTCAGCCCATCTGAAAACCCAATATCCGCACTCTGCTCTGTTGTTCCATCAGAAATTGAAATTGTACCACTATTTACAGATCCACCGTATGTGTTTAATGAAACATAATAGTTTCCTTCTTCTACGGCTGACACCTCATGCGTAATCGTGAGTACCTGTGCTTTCTTACTCCATATATTAAGGCTTGAATCATTATCTTTTGCATAATTTTTTCCTACAGCAAATGTCGTTAAATCACTTCCCACAGACCACTCCGGCGTCCAGCCATCAGTTGACTTACTAAAATCTTCCTGATAAATTACCGTATCCGCTGCCTGTACGCTCTCCTTTCCGGCATTCCACACCCCAAGCTGTGTAATCACCATAGCAAGTGCCAGAAAAAAAACTGAGCACTCTCCTGTTCCAATGTTTTTTCTCTTTCATACACGATCCTCCCTCTTTGGACACAAACACGATAGTTCTGATATCCTCTCCCTTATCACCAGACCTATCGTGTTGCGCAACCGTTTGTTTTATTGATATGTCAACTATACCACTTTGCGCAACCGTTTATTCAATTGACGGAAATTCCAAGTTTTTTCTTATGCATTTTATACACTTTTCACATACATTTCCGTTGCATGAAAGAGATTTTGCACAAAACAAAAAAAGGTGCAATGTTGTAAATCACTGCGCCTTTTTTGATATTTTATGCAATTATACCTGCATTTTTATTCTTTATTCTGTTTTATGCGTTTTTTATAAGGTATTTGCTTATAATTCTTTTCAACTACCGTAAACACTTTTACCAATGTCTTTGCGATGCTTTATTTTAATTTTTTCAATTATGGTTTCTAATTCAGCTGCTTCCAATTCTGTTGCATCCATAATCTGTTCTAACGAGTACCCTTTCTTATGCATATTTAAAATTACTTTTTCAATTTCTCTTTGCTTGCCCTCGGCAATTCCGGCTTCCCGTCCCTCGGCAATTCCGGCTTCTCGTCCCTCGGCAATTCCGGCTTCTTTAATGCCCTGACTCAAATTACACATAATACTCACTTCCTCCTTAAAATTTTGTTCCATTGAATATGATATTCCTGTTCCATAATTTTCATTTTTTTGCTGTTGTGATAATTCATTAGAAAACATGGCACATAACAGTCTATGCAGCACATATTCATTATGACTCTCCGGAAGCGCATTCGTCAAGCCGATCATCACAATATTTACCAGATTCAAATTTCCTTTCCAATTATGTTTTCCGAGTAAATCTTCTCTTGTTAAATGAATATGACACATACTGTTTTCCGGCATGTTCATACAAACCCATATACTATAGACTGTCTTTATATCATTATAATTCGATTTTACAAAATCCCGTTCCTTCTGTGACGAAATCAGTCTGCTTACATAAAAATTGCCCGATTTAAAAATCTGATACGAGCCGGGTTCATCTTTTTGAGCTTCCACATTGATAATCATCTGCGCCAACCCGTTTCTCATTCGCACATAAAAAATAATATCAAATCGAACCAGTCCTTCATTTCTTTCTCCGGCTTCTGTATTTAGTCCTACAATCCTTTTCCCTTCCTCATTCCTGTCCTTATTGGTCAATCCGGACGCAACTGGTATTTTGCTGATATATGGATCTCCTTCTATCAGGGAAACTACTTTTTCGATTTCCATCCCTTGAAATTCTTCCACTGTTCTAACTAAAATGTGAGCCAATACATACTTTTTGTGCTAACAGACGCTTTGCGCTTTCATCATACTGTGCCTCACCTATCAGCTGCCTGTATGGCATTCTTTATCTCTGTATTCAAATAAAACCTCCTCTTACATAAAAATCCCCGTCAAAAAATCTCCCCAAAAGAACGTATGTGATTTTATTGTAAAAGATATTGATTCTGATAGCAAATTAAATTTTTATAAATCCATATTTCCATATTTATGGTCGATCTTGATAAACTAAATGAAGCTGTCATACAAACTAAAGTTCATACGACAGCCCCTCTTCATTTAATGCTAAATTCTTTTTTTTGTACTGTAAAATTCACCGTAATTTCAACCGACTTTGATTGTTTTACGATAGTTCCATCATTTTTGCATAACCAAACGATATTTCAAATTTTACTGTATTACTTCCTTCATGAAACAGTTCATCATTCCAATGAATATCTACAATGCCCCAGCCGGTTTCCTGACTTACTCTGTTCCAATCGTAACCATTTTGTTGAATTTTCAGATTTTCAAAGGAAATAGAACCAATTTCCTGTAACTCGTCCGGCACTGTTCCATACGTATATTTCAACATTCCTTTTCCAAAATCTACCGCAATTGCACTTCCGGATGTTACAGTTTCCAAATTAATTGTTGTCTGATCCGGTTCTTTCAATATTATTTCAAATTCATCGGCATTTTTATCTAAAGAAAACGTTGTCTGCGCATACATTTCAGAGCAGCCTTTGAGACGTTTGTATAAAACATACTCTGTATTATTTGTAAGATTTTTTGATTTCATAATTTCAAGTCTGTCTGCGTAACCGTCCCATTTTTCTTCCGGAACATCAGAAATTGCTGTACCACTTGTGACACAAGCATATTCATATCCTGTTTCATAAGAAACAACAATTGACTCCTTTAACTGTTTTACTATAGTAGGCTCTGATACTGTAATTGCATCTCCTGTACAGGCAAAATCTACAAAATCATTCATCATATAATTTGCATCGCCCTTATAAATTCCTACCCAGATGCTTACCATCGCATGGTCTTTTTTCTACTGTTTCATCTGGATATTCTTCCTCATACTTGAAAGGACGGGTCTGCACACTCCATCTTTCAATCTTACAAGCCTCTGTATCTTTACTCAGTTCCTGTTTTAAATCTTCTTCGAATGCATGTCTGCAAATTTCCGCACTCTTTAGTCCCGATACCGAAGCTATATGTGTCTTTTTTCCATTTCTGCCTGCACAATTTTCTTTGCTGCATCCAAAGATGCCCAGACAGAACCATCATATGTGAATTTCTTTACAAACTTTATGCCGGATATACTTATTGTTATTGTATATTCCCCTGTCTGCAATTTTTCTGAAAATTCCATATAATATGCCTGTGTGTCCTGCTGATGTCTGTATATCTTATCTATGTTCACCTTATTCCCGGCTGCATCTGTAACCGTCACTGCCTCTGACGCAATTTCTGCCGGAACTGTCTGATTAAAATATGCTGCAATCTTTTTGTGAAGAACGAACCATAATATTAGTTAGTTTCAACGGATCTGGCGAAGTATAGGTGTATCCAGGATTGGTAGTTGTCGTTTCGGTATTCTTTCCATCTGAATTTACCTTGGACGATGTACCTGTAGCCACTTCCTGTGTCCCAGATGGTGTTTCTACTTTAACTGCCGTAGCTGTATCATTTTTACTGCAACTTCTGTCTTTTCTCCAGTTGCTGCAACTTTACTTCCTTCTGCTCCCTTTGAAAGCGTAAGAGAAATATCTGCGGCAGCTTTTACATCTACCGGTGTACTGGACACAACACTTGCTCCTTGCAGCCTTTTCACTAACCTTAATTGGTACTGCAGTTGTGGTTTTTCCTTCTACAGAAAGTACTGCAGCCGCTTTAACATTTACTTCTCAATTTTTCCATCTACAGCAAGATCAACAATAACCGGTGCAGAAATTTCTACTGCATCAATTGTTCCTGATGCTTCAATTTTAATTTTTCCACCTTCCTGTGTTACGGAAACTTTTTGCCAAAGATGCACCCGCTTCAACAATGTAATTCTTGCATCTACGGCAGTAATTTTAATTGAATTTCCCTTCGCATTCTCGCGGTAAGTATTCGGCTTAATTGCCTGAATATCAATGGACTTGAATTTTCCATTGTTCACAACATCCGCATTCGGTGCATTGATCACCAGATCCACTTTGCTGTAATTGCCCTGTGGTACCGTAAATGTAACGGCTCCCTGCGTTGCAACCGTGATCTTTCTGACGTTTTTATTTTTCAGAGCCTTTTCCAGTTCGCTCTGCGAACCAACGGTCAGACTAGTAACTTTTGCTGTTTTTCTTAACCGCAACCTTGCAAGTGAGTTTGGTTGTCTTGCCATTTTTGTTGTTACCTTACAGGTAACGACAGTATTTCCGGCTTTTACTGCCTTTACTACTCCCTTTTTTTTGGAAACGGTTTGCAACGGATTTCTTATTGCTGAATACTTCAATTTGGCCTTTTTCCCTGCATTTTTTACTTTCAGGGTCTTTTTCTGTCCCACCTGAAGTGTGTCATTGTCTTTGCATTTAATCTTGGTTTTTTTTGGTTGCTGCATATGCCACTGATGGCTGATAGATCGTGATGATCATCGCAAATGCCAGTACAAATGCAAGCAGTTTTTTCATTTGTTTCATAGTCATCCTCCTGACAATGATTCATATCCTTTGAAATTCAGATATATTATTTTACTGTAAATGAAGCTTCTCCATCCGGAATTCCTTCTGCGGTAACGCTCACCTTATGCTCTCCTGCGGAAAGTCCTGTAGCATCCACCCAGATAACAAAAAAACCATCTCCACTTAAGAAAGCATCCTTAGGTTTTTACTTCTGTACCATCTACTTTAATCACAAAATCTTTTCCATCCAGCTTTGGTGTACAAAATACATACAATATACCATCGGATACCCAAGGTTCCCCATCTTCACCCTCTGAAACATTCCATCAATCTTTAATGCAGTAAATTTAAAGGATTTTGTCACGGTCTTATACCCTTTTTTCTGGATAGCAAAAAGTATGTTTTCCATCTGTAAGTTTCTTTGTAAGTGTAACATAAGAAACTACACGCTCTCCATCCTTATCTGTCCATGTACTGTAATTCTTTTCCCGAGTTTCTTTCCATCCAGTACATAAGTTGCGCCCTTGATTTCCTCTCCCCGGATAAGAAATAGTTTCTCCACCAGTGAATACACTAATATCCTTTGCTGCAATTCCAAGTGATTTTGCTGCTTTTACGGTAACTTTACATGAATATGCAGCTTTTGTCTTTGTATCCTTTGCTGTAACAGTACAGGTGCCTTTCTTTACGCCTTTTACCAGTCCCTTTTTATCAACAGTGGCAATCTTCTTATCGGAAGTTTTCCAGGTTACGGATTTTACTCCTTTCACAGTCAGCGAAACTGTCTCTGTTTCATAAATAGAAACCGATTTCTTGTTCAGTTTTCCCGCAGCCTGCACCGGTGTTACCATAGCACATGTTAAAACCATTGCCAATGCTAAAACCATTACCAATGCTTTTTTTCAGCTTGTTCATAATCATTTCCTCCTTATTTTAAATAATATTTTTTTACATATTGATTCTACCCCCCCCGAAAAGATATGTCAATACGAAATTCTTTTTCATCCAGAAGCAAATATTATGTATCATTACTGTGCTCTGATATTTTCTACCCATAATCCCTTCTCTGGCTTCTGGAATACGAATTCCGTGAAAAATTTAGACATATAGAGGAAAATTTTTATATTATGTCCCCATTTTCTCGTCAGTCAGGACATATACGAAAAAAAAAATATTTGTTATGTCCCATGTAAATATCATAATAGGACATTTTTACCACCTTTTACGTCTATATGTCCCATTTGGCTGTTTCAGAAGGACTTTTTGTCATCGTTTTGTCTATATGTCCCATGTAGCTGCCACAGCAGGACATTTTTGCCATTCTCTCGCCTATATGTCCCACTTCTTTATGCACCGGGATATTTTTCGACCTTTATCCTTTATATGTCCCCGTCTGATTCTTTCAGCAGGTTTTTTATGCAGAACAGAAATGTTTCGCAGGGGAAATCTGTATATCTGTTTGTTTCAATAACCAAAAAAATCCGGGAAATACACAAGTCAATGTATTACCGCCTCCGTCGTCTTTTTTTTTTTCGGCATCATCCGCAATCTGTTTTCCGGTCGCATCCATATGATAATTTTTCTTCATGATCAGCTTCGAGATGGGCACAATCTTGTAACCCTGTTCCTCTAAATTGGTCAGCATGGCATCCAATGCATCCGCTGTATATTTTGCTCCATTGTGACAGAGGATAATGGCTCCCGGTGCAAGTGCTTTATGGTTGCAAACCGTCGTGACAATAGAATCCACACCATAATTCTTCCAATCCAGACTATCCACTGACCACTGAATCGGATAATAATGCATGGCGTACGCCGTCTTGATCACATCATTGTCGTAAGCCCCATAAGGCGGCCGAAACAGATACATCTCATAACCGGTCAGTTTTTTACCCTTATCATGCACAGTTTTTAATTCACTGTCTTTTTCCTCCTGGGAAATTGTCGTCATGTCATAATGATGCTCACTGTGGTTTCCCAGATCATGCCCTCTTTTTACCAGCTCTTTCACACAATCCGGGTTATCTTCTACCCAGCCTCCGGTCATAAAAAATGTCACCTTTACTTTATGTTTATCCAAAACATCCATGATACGCGGAAAATCTTCTGCTCCCCATGCAGCATCGAAGCTGAGTGCTACTTTCTTTTCTGTTGTGTCTACACAGTAAATCGGAAGTTCACGATCCCCGACCTTAGCACTTGTAATCACTGCAGATGTCGCCTGATACGAGACAAACATCAGACAGCAAATAAGAGCCATGACAAGAAAACCGTTTCCGATCTTCCTGCATGACTCTTTTTTTAATTCACGATGTATTTTTTTTGAACATAATAACTCCATCAAATGTCTTTGTAGAGTATATGTACCATTCCAAAAATTTAGACGCAATTTTATGCCTGCAGCTCATCCGCTCTCTGAATGAAATCAATCACCACAAGAATTGACTGCAGTGCTGCTTTCTCTGCAAATGTTGCATAATCCATAGAAGCACCCTCTCCATCCGAAATGGAACGTAAAATTGCAAACGGAACTTTATTTACATAACAGACATGTCCGATAGATCCGCCTTCCATCTCACAGGCGATCGCATCAAACCGCTCATGAATCTTTGTCTTCTGCTCCGGTGTGCTGACAAACAGATCCCCTGTGGCAATCGTTCCGACATGATAGTGAATTCCTTTTTCTGCCAGGCAGCTGCCCAGCAGTCTGCACATTTTTTCATCTGTCGGCAGATACACTTCGTTGATACCGGAAAGAAGTCCAACCGGATCTCCCAGAGGTGTCGTATTCATATCGTGCTGCACTACCTTATCTGCCACAGCAACATCCATTACGCCAAGTTCTTTTGCAAAGCGTACCACCCACACCGATATTGATCACATAATCCACATGTGAAACTCCAGAATCATTGCCTCCGCACAGATCGCGGCAAACACCTTGCCGATTCCACACACTGCTGCAACCACTTCTTTGTCCCCAATGGTTCCACACACACATAGGTGACACCACTGTATTCTTTCGTGCTGATATCACTCATGGATGCTTTCAGGTTATCCACCTCAATCTGCATCGCACCAATTACTCCGATTCTCATGTATCTTTTTCCTCCTGCAATCTGTTTTATTCCGGATATGTAAAATCCATATTTGTCTGTTCTTCCAGCACAGCAAGATAGGTTGCCGCTTCTGCCTTTGCCGCTGCGAGAGATAAATTTTCATAATGTCCGCACTCAATTGCAGACTTACCGAATACCTCTCCTTTATGATCATAAATCTGTCTCAAAACCTCTTTTTGTCATAGCAAACACTTCTTTCGGACTTCTGCTGTTACGAACCAGCAGATAAAATCCGGTCTGACATCCCATCGGTTCAAAATAGACAACTTCATTTCCCATCCTGGAATTGCGAATATAGGTAGCAAACATATGCTCCAGAGAATGCATGGTTGCATTGTCCATATAATCTCCTGCGTTCGGCTTGCGCGTACGCAGATCATAAACAATCACATCCCCATCTTCACGGGAAATATAAAAAATCCCGGCATCAGAAGATTGTGATTGATTGTAAAACTCTTAATTCGATTCATTTTGTGCCTCCTGCAAAAAACTACTATTTCTTGATCAGAGTTCCCATACCACCGGTAATCTCTCCTGCTTCTTTATTTAATTTGGTTACAAGAACAGAGCGGATCGCAGACTCTCCAATGAAGTCAATTGCAGCTTCAATCTTAGGTGCCATGGTTCCTTCTCCGAATTCTCCTGCCGCAAGATATTTCTTTGCATCGGCAAGAGAAAGGGTATCCAGCTTTACCTCGTCTTCTTTGCCATAATTCAGGCAAACCTTATCTACACTCGTAAGGATCACCAGCATATCCGCATCCAGAAGTTCTGCAAGCTTTCCGGCTGCAAGATCCTTCTCAATGACAGCACTAGCTCCCTGCAGACGGTTGTTCTGTGCCAGAACCGGGATTCCACCTCCACCACAGGCAATGACAACCTGATCGGCATCGGACAGTGCGGAAATTGCATCAATTTCCACGATATCCATTGGCTTTGGAGATGCCACAATACGGCGGTATCCGCCTTCCACCTCTGTCACATGATTCCCCTTCTTTTTCTTCTTCCTCTGCTTCTTCTTTTTTTTTGTCATCACACGACCAATCACTTTGGTTGGATGATAAAATGCCTCATCATACGGATCAACGACAACCTGTGTCAGAACCGTAGAAACTGTCTTATAGATTCCGCGGTTTAATAACTCGGTACGAATGGCATTCTGCAGATCATATCCGATATATCCCTGGCTCATCGCAGAGCAGACAGATGTCGGAGTTGCTGTATATTCCGGATACAGACGGCAGAATTCGTTCATTGCCGTATGGATCATGCCAACTCCTGCGGTTCATTGCTGTGTGTAATAACCACCTGATAATCTTCGCGGATAAAATCCGCAACTGCTTTTTTGCAGTACGCGCAGCTGCCTTCTGCTGTTCCGGCAGTGTACTTCCAAGAGCTTCATGTCCCAATGCGATTACAATTCTTTTCTTTTTCATACATCCTCCTAACTCTCCAACCCCGGCTTATGCTTCCAGGAATCTTTTTCTGGAGATAAAATTATACGTAGTAACTAACATGGTGGAGAATATTTTTTTGCTACTGCATAAAAACATTCCTAAATGTTCTACGGCAAACCACATGATCATCTGGTTCATCACAAGCCCGATCATACTGAGTGCCACAAAAATAACCATCTCCTGTGCCTTCGTCATGTCTTCCTTTCCAATAAAAACAAAACGCATGCTCAGGATATAATTCACAATAACGGATACGGTAAACGACACGGCACTGGATGCAAAATAATGCATGATATGTGTCTCTGTCAAAAAATCATCAGTCCGTCCATAATCAATGCCAAAGCACAATCCACCGACCGCACCAAACTTACAGAACTGAATGACCAGATCTTTTATCCTATTCATTTTTGTCTGACTCCTGTTTCTAAAACTGCAACTACCCCATAGCATTGTCTGCTGCCACAGGCAGTGTTGCTTTAAAATACAAAATAGATTGCCCGAATTATGTTCGGAGAATCTATTATAGCGCATCTTATGCAATTTGTCATTAATTATTTGATCCACCAAATCCATCGAAGAAACCGGAGTTGCCGGAATTATCGGAATTTTCCGAGTTTCTGGAATCGCCGGAGTTACCGGAATCCTGTGAGTTCTGAGAATCATTGGAATTATCGGAACTGCTCTCGGATACAAAAATCGGACTGTGCTGCAAGTGTCACGGTAATGGATTTTTCCTTGTAGCCATTTCCCAGCCGTTCCATTGTCATTTTTACTTCATCCCCTGATTTGTGGGATGCGATCAGCTGTTTCAGCTGGGTCATACCGGTAATCGTCTGACCGTCAAATTCTGTAATAATATCGCCCTGACGAAGTCCTGCTTTTTCTGCCGGTGATCCGGAAACAACCTGATATACATATACACCCTGCGGCATGTTATAAGCACTGGCAACACTGGAGGAAATATCCTGTCCCTGAATACCGAGGAATGCAGCCTTGGACTGATCTACCTGTCCTTTTTCAATCAGCTGTTCAATGATCGGCATGGCATCTGACATCGGGATTGCATAACCAAATCCCTCTACACTCGTATCGGAATATTTTGCAGAGTTGATACCAACAACCTCCCTGCTTGCATTCAGCAGTGCACCACCGCTGTTACCAGGGTTAATTGCTGCATTGGTCTGGATCATGTTGTTATTGACCACCGTCTCTCCGGTCTGCTCATCCTGCACGGTAACGGTTCGTCCCAGCGCGCTGATAATACCGTTGGTAACGGACTGTCCATAACCAAGTGCATTACCGATGGCGATAACGCCCTGACCAACCCTCCAGCGTTTCGGAATCCTCGTTTGCCGAAGCTACCTTGATCTCTTTTAATGTAGAATCTTTAATGTCACTCAGCGGTACTTTAACCACTGCCAGATCATCCGAAGCATCGGTGCCCTGTACCTTGCATTCTACGGTTTCGTTATCCACAAACTGCACTTTCAGTGAATCGGCATCTGCGACTACGTGGTTGTTTGTTGCAATGTAAAGATATTTACTGTCCTGTTTGATAATAATACCGGACCCTGCACTCTCACTCTGCTGCTGCTGTGTCCCCCAGAATGTCTGATAGGATACTGTTCCGGTATTTGTAATTGCCACAATACTCGGCATTGCCTCTTTTTGCGATTGCGGAAACATCGGAAAGATCCGCTGCATTGCCGGTACTGTCTGGCTGACTTTCGCGGAAGAAGAACTCTTTTGAACTGCTTACATTCTGTCCGGAAACTCCCAGCGCTTTGGTTCCTACATAGCTGACTCCGGTAAATACACCTCCGGCTACCAGACCAAAGACCAGAGCAACTGCCGCACACTTACCAATGGTAGCTCCAAATCCGACCTGCGACGCGGTTTCTGGGGTGCCGAGCCTCCGGTCGGCTGCTGATACGGATTGTACGCATTGTATGATGTATTCTGATATGTCTGTCCCTGACTGTTGCTGTTGTACGGATTGTACCCATTCTGATTATTTTGTGTACTCTGATTCTGATTTTGATTCATATTATTATAATAGTTGTTATCCATAATGAAAAACTCCTTTCCTGTTTTCTAAGGAGAATTCTACCTGTCAACTGTGTTCAAATTGTGACAAAGTTCTGTAAATTTTGTAAATCCCTGTTAAATTGCAATGCCATTTTTCTTTAACAGTTCTCTGGCAGACTCTACCGAATCAGTTCCGAGCGCATTTTTCACCGGTGCAAATTCCTTTTCCCGCTCAACCTCAAACGGAAGACAATTATCCATCATATACACCATATCCAGTATGAGTGTTTCAAATTTTGTAGGCATTCGGCTCCTTCGGTTTCTGCAGCTGACCGCTTTCATCCAGATACGGAACCTTCTTCTCTACAATATGCATCGGAAGATTTGTTTTTACAATCTCCATCAGCTTATCCACACGGAACAGATAATTTAAAATCACACCGAACCCGTAAAGCAGCGAACCATTTTCATTGACAGCCTCTGCCATCTCCGGTGTAAGTTCATAGTATTCGACAATCGATGGTTTTCCATCTTCCAGACACATTGCACCCACACGTTCATACGGAGAAACCTTACGCACGACTTTCGAACCACACACACATCCAGACAAAATCGTTGCCCCGACAAACACCGGATCCGCAATCCTCTGCAATACATTGTCCACGGCAAAAACATTCAGCCATTCAATTCCACGTGTCCGGATATCTTCATCCAGATGTGCCCGAAGCATGGATTTAAACCATCCACCGTTTCCATTCGGAGACATCGCGAGAGAATCCTCCGATTCCATCAGTATGTTTCCATCAAAATCGACCGCCGGAACCATTTCCTGCACAAAAAAATTTCACATAACTGCTGTCATATCCGAAAAAATCATGTTCTTCAAAAAACGCCCGTGTCTGTGCATCGTTTTTTCACTGGTCATAATATAAAGCGGAATCCACACGCCTGCCTCATGTTTTACCTGCATCAGATTTTTTTATCAGCTGTTCAAAAATATAGAGTGTTTTCGTCACTCCGATATTAAACATGCCTTTTGCCTTGTCAAATCCCAGCCGGGTACCCTGTCCTCCCCGCCAGAAGAATCGCACCGACTTTTCCTTCCCGAAGTGCTTTCAGTCCCGTTTCCCGATACAGATCTTCCTTCTTTCGGATTTCGGAAAGCTCGGCCGCCTGCAGCGGGGCAAACGTTCCTCTTTGCTGTTTTTTCCGATGAATCAGTTCCAGACAGGGACCAGTCCATTTCCTCCAGCTGTTTTTCCAGTTTCTCCGGCACCTGCGCATCTGTCAGTTTTCTGTAAATATTTCTGCTTATACTCCATAATATTTTTTTCTTTACCTGTTCGTTCATGGAAACATTCTCCTTTATCTTTATTGACTTTCCTCTCCAATGACAACAGTAGACCAATCATGCCGATTGGTCTACTCTTATTCCTCAATTGATTACTGTACATTTGTTCCGCCAGTAGTTTCTGATCCCTTCTGGATCTCATCCGTGCCTGTGGCACCTACAGTCTCGTTATAATCCGATGTGTTAATTTTTGCAGAATCTGCCGTGATTCCGGTTGTATTTACAATCGTTTCAGAGATTGCCTGCACCGTCTGTGATGGTGTATACGCGGCATCATCAAACATGTATTCATGCAGTTTTTTTACATTCGTCACAAGATCAGCCGGGATAACCGTATCTCCGCATCTCGGCATGTTTTTCGTAGTCAGATCTGTTGGAAAACCAGTGGTGCTGCTGATTTTGTACTTGGTTACATCTTTCGCCAGACTCACCATCTGATCCAGCGAAAGTGTTGTGGAAATATCATCTACCATACTGTTGCAGATTTTCACCAAAGTTGCCGGATTTGCCTTCTTTGCTTTCTCCAGCATCGCCTGCAACACAATTCTCTGACGGGATGCACGTTTAAAATCATCTCCGGAAAGTTTACGGATTCTGGCATATGTGGTTGCCTGTGTTCCGTCCAGATGCACCAGACCATACTGCGTCACATTCGGGGTATTCTTTCCGGTTACGCCGTCCACATCTTTCTTGTACTTGTTGATCTGGTTCATCTCGCCCTGGGTAATATTCAGATCCAGTCCTCCCAGATCATCAATCACTTCTACGACAGCTGCCCAGTCCACACACACATATTCCTTGATATCCAGATCCAGATTGGAATTTAACATCTGAACCGCCTGTTTTGCCCCGCCTCTGGCATAAGCATTGTTACACTTGAAATAAGTGCCGCCTCCGACTGACAGAAATGTATCACGGTATACCGATACCAGTTTGACATTTTTTTTGTCTTATTATCAATACTTGCAATCATGACAACATCGGAATTTCCCTCTTGGTAGTTATTTGCACTCCGGTTATCCAGACCAAACACTGCAATATTGGTATATCCTTCCAAAGACTCCAAGGTATCTTTGCTGAGATCATCATTAATTCCTGCCTCTGTCTCACTCATATTTTCATATTTCACACGATTTACCATGCCAATAAAATACGCAGCGACAAGCAGGATTGCGAGAAGCAAATTTCAAATACAAACAATACAATCTTTCTGCTCTTCTTTTTTTCTTTCTTCTCTTTTTTTCTTCTTCTATTATCTGCCATTTTTTTAATCCTTTTTTGCCTATTGTGTATATACAGCCATGCGTCTGCATAACTGACGCGATTATGTTCCGACATGGAAGTATATTTCTCCAGGTCGAGATTGGTCAGCCGCATCTGCGCGTTCCCACACTGATGACATTCGACATCTTTTCGTCTGGAAACCATACGGAGCCATCCACATTGCACGGACAAATGTATATTTTCATCATAACTGTCTACCGATTATTCAAAGTGATTTAACACTTCTGCTTTTAATTCTTCCAGCATCTGATCTGCACCATCCAGGGTATCTCCCTTAACACCGACATAAAATTTAATCTTCGGTTCTGTTCCGGATGGACGTACACAGCACCATGCATTATCGGATAACTCATAATACAGGACATTGGAAGACGGAAGTCCGGTAGCAGTCACCTCCCCGGTCTTTAAATCCTTACGGTGTCTGCCTTATAATCGCGGACTGCAAGTACATCAAACGCTCAAGCTTTGCCGGAGTACTCTGTCTTGCCCGATCCATAATCTGCTGAATCTGTGCGGCACCATCGATTCCCTTAAGTGTCATGGTTGCGATTCCCTCACGGTAATATCCGTACTTTTCGTACATATCGATCATGCCATCCCAGAGTGTCTTTCCCTGTGATTTATAAAAAAGCAGCAACCTCACACAACATACATACAGCTGCCGGAGCATCCTTATCTCTTGCATAAGTGCCAGGCAGACATCCGTAACTTTCTTCAAATCCGAACACATAATTCTTTTTCTCCGGATTTTTCATATTTCAGCATCTGCTCACCAATATACTTAAATCCGGTCAGTACTTCTACCAGCTCCACATCATATGCTTTTTGCGATTGCTTTTGCCATATCGGTAGAAACGATAGATTCTACCAGTACCGGATTCTCCGGCATAGAATTGTTTGCACGTTTCTGTCCCAGAATATATTCTGCGATCAGCATGGCTGACATATTTCCGGTAAAGGTTACATACTCCCCGCTCTTTGTATCCTTACAGTATACTCCAAGACGATCTGCATCCGGATCCGTTGCCAGAACCAGATCTGCATCCTTTTCCTTTGCAAGCTTAAGTGCCAGTTCCCATGCATCCGGATTCTCCGGGTTCGGATACGGTGCGGTCGGGAAATGGCCATCCGCAACTGCCTGCTGTGGCTCAATGTATACATTTTTTCAAATCCCAGATCACTCAGCACACGCTTAACCGGCCAAGACCGGTTCCATGCAATGGTGTATAAACAATCTTGATATCCTTTGCCATCTTTTTGATGATCTCCGGATGAATGGATAAATTTCTCAGTTCTGCAAAATAGATTCATCCACGTCGTCGCTGATGATCTGATACAGCCCTTCTGCCTGTGCTTTTTCCTTCTCCATGGTCTTTACCATGTCAAAAAAGAAGTTACTTTTGCTACTTCCGCCATAATACCGGTATCATGTGGCGGTGTTACCTGCGCGCCGTCTTCCCAGTATACTTTATACCCGTTATATTCTCTCGGGTTATGGCTTGCGGTAATAACAATACCTGCAATACATCCGAGTGTCCGGACAGCAAATGAAAGTTCCGGAACCGGACGCAGACTCTTGAACACATATGTTTTGATTCCGTTTGCTGCAAGACAAAGAGCTGCTGCATCGGTAAATTCATCTGCCATCAGACGGGAATCGTGTTGCGATTGCCACACCTTTCTCCTGTCCTCCCTGTGCCAGAATATAATTTGCCAGTCCCTGTGTTGCCTGACGTACTGTATAGATATTCATACGGTTAGTGCCCGCACCGATTACTCCACGTAATCCTGCCGTTCCAAACTCCAGCGTACGATAAAAGCGATCCTCGATCTCCTTATCATCTCCTGCAATTGCCTTCAGTTCTGCTTTCGTCTGCTCATCGAAATACGGGTCATTACACCATTTTTCATATTCCTGTCTGTAATCCATTATTTTCCTATCCTCCTGATCTGCACTCCTTGCGATACATACCTTATGCTTCGCCCAAGATTTTTTAAATTCTCTCCACTTGCAATTTTTCCCAAAAAACAATTGCCGTATGTCATTTTATCACACTCTTGGTTTTTTGAAAAGATTTTCGCAGAAATATTAGAATTCCTTAAGAAACTCCTCCAGTTCCGTTTTGGCCTGCTCATAGGAACGAAAACAATTCCATGGATACCACATTTTTTTTTTGCTCCTTCTATATTTACCGGACGATCGTCAATAAATACGCTTTCTTCAGGTTCTAACCAGTATTCATCACACAGACATTCGTAGATCTCTGGGTCCGGCTTCATTTTTTTTTATCTTATAGGAAAAAAACAACCCCGTCCATAAGCGGCAGAAATTTCAGTTTATCTTCTGTGTGATTCAGCATGTTTTCCCCATAATTGGAGAGAATGTACACATGATATCCTTTTTGCTTTCAAATCGAGAATCCATTCCAGGGCATAGGGGAATAGTTCCACAGTATTTCCTATCGTATTGTGAATTTTTTGTGATTTCTTCTGCCAGTTCCGGTGCCCCCCAATAAATTTCTGTAAAAATTCATCCGGTGTTCCAAGTCCCTGATCCGACGCATCCCAAAGTGGATTTTCAAACATCGCGTCATTTATTTTCTTCTGGTTTTCTTTGCTGATCCCAAGACTCTCCATGTATGCATCCGGCTCATAGGAAACTAAAACTTTTCCCACATCAAAGATAATATTTCTGATCATGTTGTGCTCCTTTCTTTTATCGGCTTTCCTTTATGGTTGTATCATAACACAAAAACGCCGCATCGTATACTCTGGTATCGACACGGCGTCTAATCGTCATATTCTAGCAATAGATCTGAAATGTTGAGTTCTCCTCCTTTCCCACACTGAGCATCTGCATCTGCTGATCCAGCATGCCTGCAAACGATGCCTTCTTCTGCTTCATCTGGGATTCCCCATGATTCTCACGTGGAGACTGATAGGTAATCGCAATGATGCTTCCTACGGGTACAATTGTCTGATATCTGTCCTTGATTGCTGCGGTAACGCGCCTCCCTTCCATGATTGGCGTTCTTTTTTGTTTACCTACACAATATATATCGGACATCTTTGCCATTTCTTAACCGTTTTCTGATTTTTTTTTTTTGCCACCCTCATTTTCAATAAAACAAGGGCAGAATCACAATGATTCCACCCCTTATCCTTATAATCATCTAAGAATGACCGAAATTTATTTTGTTGTATAATATCCACCGTATACGATCTCATAATGGTCGAAATTCGGATGGCTGTAAGGGCTCTTGGAAACGGTTTCCGAAGTAGTTTTGGTTTCCTTTTTATCCAGGTATAAGGAGCTGGTAGATACATCTATGATGGTTCCGTTTGCATCATAGCTGATAATATAAATTTCTCCATACACATACTGACTTGTTTTGTTTACCTTTTTCAGTTTAAATGAAATGCTAGAATCTGATACCTGTTCATCTGTGACAGTAACGGAAAGCTTATCTTTTCCCAGCACTTTATATTTCTGTTCCGGATTTCTGTCAAATGCCGTAATCTTTACACTGGACTGCGAAATATCAACATCTGCCGCAGATGAGACATAAATACTTTCGTATGCAGTCTTTCCACTCATTACACGATAAACAATCTCATCTTTTGCTGCAACCTCAGATCCGAACTGTTCTTTAATTGAGTAGCGTACCGCCAACCGGTCAAACGTTGCCTTCGTATTGTTTTTCACACGGATCAGAATATAATTTCCATCCAGTTTCTGAAGCTTAAGGTCAAACTTCGGCTCCGCAACCGTTACTTTTATCTTTAAAGACTGCGTATGTCCGTAATAATCTTTCCCTTTTATAGTTACAACCGAAGTTCCTGCTTTCTTTGCAGAAATGGTATACTGCTTTTTCGATTTATTGGCTTTTACTGTTGCAACTGCTTTCTTGGTGCTTGACGCACTGCTTAAAAGATTTCACACCGGTAAGGTACCAGGTATAGGTTTCTCCCTTATAAAGTGTTAAGCTCTCATTCTTTGTGGCTGCCTCCACAGATGCCGGTGTCACCAGCGCCAGAATCATGGCAAAAAGCCAGACATGCCGTAATTACCCTCTTCATTACTTTTTTTTCATTCTTTCAATTTCTCCTTTCAATCTTTTCATGGATTTACGCAAACGGTGCAGGCAAATGTTTTTCCCGTTTACTTTCAATGTTACTTTGGCTGTGCCGGTACCCTTTGCCGTCACTTTGCCACTGGCATTTACTACCGCAACCTTCGTGTTGCTGCTGGACCAGGTAATTCCTTTTTGCTTTGTCCGGTCACTTTAAACGTGCCGGTCCCTGCCTTTGGAAAGAACCATGGTTACCCGGTTCACCGCAAGTCCCGGATGGTTGTTGTAGTATATGTTTTATCTGCATTCGCTGAAGTTTCCAGCGTTGATGCTGTATATTTTTTTACCGGCGATCACGACAGAATTTTCCATGTGTTTTTTGCCGTTGACCACTTTGGCGGATATGCCATAGTGCTTCATAATCAACTGATAAGCTTCACAAACCCCTTATAATTTGCCTTGCCCTGCTCGAGTGCTTTCTGTGCCAGAACCGATGTTCCATTCGGGGAAACATTCTGCTGCATCCACTGCTGGGCGGCAACTGCCTTTTCATAATCGCTCATCCCGGATGTCACATACTGGTTCCAGATAACATCCAGCACATTTTCCTGTTTCCGGGTAACCACGGTATAAGGATAGGTATATGTCTTTTTCCGATTGTTGCAGTTATTTTGCAGTTCCAGATTTTTTGCAATCAGTTTTCCTTCTGCATCTACCGACATTACGCTGTTGTTGGAACTCTTCCAGACAGGTGTCACAGAAGCATTCAACACTGCGATCTGTCTGTTCTCACCGACATATAGTTTACTATATCCCGGCTGTATTTGTAAAGATGTCTGGCTGCTATAATGAATTCCGTTCGCTTTTGCATATGTTTCCGCAGCAGAACCATAAGGAGTAACAATTGTGAGTTTTGTCCTGTTGCATCCTGCAAATGCATCTTTTCAATCGTTTTTTACACTTGCCGGGATCTCGATCCGGTACAGCTGTGTCTGATTCTGAAATGCCAGATTTTCTATCGTAGTATATCCGGACGGAATCTTTACCGTACAAAGATTTGTCAGAATAAGCTGGCTGAGATCCCGTTCCGATACCGGTAACGGTATAAGCATTACATTTTTCCGGAAATGTAACGGAAGTTTTCGACCCCGTATACATATAAATAGTACAGCCTTTTTTTTGGTTGTTGCCCCTTTTGGGATCTGGTAAACAAACCCTTCGGCATCCTGTGCATATGCGGTGCCATCCGTATCCTTCACAATATCCGCAGCCACCGCGGTATACGGAGTTCCCGCAAGCAGCACGGTCACTGCCAGCAGCATTCCCATCACTTGCCGGATTCTCTTTTTCTCAGCTGTTTCTTTTCGGAACTTCATATCTTTTCCTCACTGTAATTTTCCATCACTGTACAACATTATCCGGAATCTCCAGATCCGCATCCGTCAGTATCTGTCCCTCAACAACTTTATTGACAAGCTGCTCCGCATATTTTATCTGCACCTCATCCGGATACATGACATAACTTCGCTTTGTAGGCATGGAATAAGTGGTCGATGATCCGCCTGTTCCCGTAACTGCATAAGACTTTACATTCCAGGCAGCCAGATCGGATAATTGCATTTTCACCAGTGCGGAAATATCTGACGAGCTCATACTTGTCATAAACATTCCTGACATGCTGTCCATGATTGCGGAATAATTACCAAGCACCGTTGTTCCGGAAGAAATCTTTTTTTTAATCAGTGCCTCGATTGCCTGCATCTGATGTCTCCCTCTGGAATTGTCCCCATCCGCAAAAGACTTTCTCTCCCGTACATAGGAAAGTGCCACTGTGCCGTTTAACTGATTGGTTCCGCGGTTAATATAAAATCCACCCTCACTGGTGCGGAAAGCCTTTTCCGATTCTACGGTAATTCCCCCACCGCATCCACAAGTGTCTTAAATCCGTTAAAATTGATCTGCACATAATAATCTACATGTTCATCATACAGATTTCCAAGTGTTGCCATGGAACAGTCAATTCCATACATTCCGCAATGGGTCAGTTTATCTTTTGCTCCTGCTGACGCTGCCGTATCCACATAGTAATCTCTCGGTGTATTAATAAAGAAGCACCTGCTTCGTGGACGGATTGACAACCGCAAGAATATTGACATCACTGCGGCTGGTAGTAAGTGTAAGGTTTCTAGTATCCGAACCACTGATATAAACCACAAACGGATCTGTTGTAATTGATTTTCTGCAGTCTGTGAATCTTCCGTAACCACATTTTCTTCTTCATGGTCATACAGTGTTCTTGTTCTTGAAGAAAATGTTTCATATCCATCCTGTGCCTCTACCACATCCACATATGCCACATTCATCAGCATTGCATCAGCACTTCCCTCATACAATGCCTGTACCATATCAGGAATGTTGTCATACACCTGTGTACGGATCTGTGTCCCGACAGTTTCATTGATCTTTTCGATTGCCTTTTTTGGGTATGTTCGTAATCGTATTTTTCGGTAATTGCAAACACATAGTCTTTTTTGCATCCATCAGTGTCTGCGCCGGATCATCCGTCATCACATAGGCGGACACGGTATCGGTGGTCTTTACATTTCCGGCAATATTATCGAGCGTATTTCCGGCCTTTACAAGCATATAGGAACCACCCACACACACAATCACACATGCAAGGAAAAAGAATTACACCAAGCGTACGCCTGACATAGCATCCGGTCTTTTTTTTTTACCAAAATAAAACAGACAATATTCTATAATGAGCAGCAGCAGCAGACTTAATCCAAGCAGGATCACATACAGCGTTGGAACAATATTCAGCCACAAAACAACTCCGACCGTTGCCAGGCTCAGTAACAATTGGATCACAAGCATAATCCCTGCGATCATTTTCCATTTGCTTTTCTTTTTTCTTTTGGTTTTCATATGTCATCCCCAATTATTTCTTGTTCGACAAAACACCGTTTTATTGCTATAGTAAATTTTTCCATTTCGTTTAATCTTCTTATTTTTAATTAGTACTCCATTTTTACCAAAGTAATAATTATGTTTTCCCACATGAATAATCTTATTGCTTTGTAATTTTCCTTTTGAGTTAAAATAATATTGATACCCGTCAATCTTTGCAATTTTTCCCGACACTAATGTTCCATCTGCCCGAACAGCATATGTACTATTCTTAAAATCATAAAGTTCCGTATGAGAATCCCCTACAGCAAGAGTTCCATCGCTTTCAAACAGATAATTATCTCCTGCAATTGCATACACTCCGTTACGGTACATTTTTCCATTTTTCCCAAAGAAATAATCTTCCCCGTCTATATTAATCCAGTCATCCTCTGTCATTGCTCCATCTTCATTTAAATAATAATAATCAGATCCTATCTGTGTCGGATAGATATCATCCTCAACATTTTCATCATCACCAACAATATCCGAATTAATTTATACCCATTTTTATCAAAATAATAGGTTTCACTTCCAATTTTCTTTCTGCCGACATCCATATATGCATAATTTTCATCATCAGACAATCTGAAATAACGTTTCTTTCCGTTGTAACTATGCCATCCCGAGTAATTTCCCTCTGAATTATAGGTTCCATAATCCATCTGTCCACCTTTGCGAAAATAATAATAGTAGTGTTTCCCTATCATTTTAACCCCGGTAGACAATGAACCATTTTTATCAAAATAATACATATCGTGGTCACGGTAGAGACCATCAGCTCCATATAATGACTGCCATCCTGTCATTTTTTTACCTGTTTCTACAGTATCTCCGCGATATAGTGTAATCTTATCATTCTCAATATGGAAAATCAATGTTTTCTCTTCATTTCCCACCAAATAACAAAGACCATAAGATGTCATGCGCTTAATCGCTGTTCCTGTACGCCATTTATTCGTCTTCGCATCTGTCTCGGAAACTCCAGTGTTCGGAATAAAAGCATAAGATGGCTGTACCGCCTCCAATAATGACACTGAATTTCCACTTCCAATTCCATGATGATTCATTTTCATAATATCACATTTTAAAGACGTACCATAACGTGAGACTAACCGATCCCGATTCATCAGAATAACTATCTCCCGCTGTAAAATAACGTGTATTTCCACAGGTAAAAATAACTGCAAGTGAACAATTATTTTCATAACGTATAAAACGTTCTTTTTTCTTTTTGTAATACTGGTATAAGCATATGGGGAAATCTCATTCGTGTTTACTGGCCCCAATAACTTTTCCAGTCGCATCACCAACATTGACCTGATCCCCAACATTCAGATATACAATTCTTCCTGTTCCCTGTGTGCTCATAAATGCTTGAAATGCTGCATAGCGGGATGGATAACTTCTTGATAAAACCGCCAGCGAAGGGTCTGGCAGATATAACGTATCAATCGTAATCCCGGAAAGTGCAAACTGCTTCAATCCAGCCTGTAAATCCGTAGAACATCCTCCAGTATGATCTGTGTGCAAATGGCTAAACATCACATCTACATGAGTAACTCCCAATGTCTGTAGCTGTTTAATGATTGCAGGTGCGTGATTGTCTGCGCCAATATCAATCAACAAATAATGTCCTTTCGATTCTAACAGTGTAGAATCCCCCTTTTTTTCTGAATTAAGATAAAATGCATAAATATTAAGTTCTGTATTATCTGATGCCTTTACTTCAGTTGTGAATACAAACGGAAGTAATAAAGCCAGAATCAATCCAAAACAAATTCCTTTCTTTCGCATAATATACGTCCTTTCATTTATGTGAAATCCAAGTAAAAACATTTTTAATATACCATATTTACTAAAAAGATCACTGTAAATTTTACATATTAAAAGAGAACAAATGAACCATCATCTATTCTCTTTTTATTACTTCACATACGTAACATTACTGTCTTTTTTGCAATGCCTATCTTCCCACTCTTGCAACCGCTTATTTTATTTTTTTGCTGATTTCATTACCTTTGGATTGCATTCCAAATGTGATTCCGTATGCTTTACATTTATGAATTATATTTTTTATCAATGCCAGTCAATAATCTCTGGAAATCAGTCTTTCACATAATAACCTTTTCATAAAACCAAACACCTAATTATATATACTTGCATCATTTCAAAAATCCTTTTACCTTATTTACGACTTTTTTTGCTAAGGGGTTCTGTTGCAATTTTCTGATTTTTAATTCTCTCTTTTTTTGTAATAAATCCGAAGTAAAATTTAATTTTTTTTCGATAATCTATCCAGTTTTTCATCCAAATTTGTATAGTAATCTCTATTTCTTTCTGCAATTTCTTCCAGAGAACATTGGGAAACCGGAACTATTCCCTCCAGCAAATCCGTCTGCTTTATTTTTTTCTGTCAAATGCAGTTTCCTGCGGATCTTCTCCGTCCATAAAAATATTTGGGATATCATTCTTTTTCAAAAATGCAACATACCTGTCGAAATTCTGTTTCTGATATTTTTCAATCTGCGAAAAATCCTGCTGTTCCACAAGTTCCTGCAATGTCAGTTTTTCATTCAGCTTACTCTCATGTATCGCATTTAAATGATGATACTGCTGCCCAATTCCCTAGTTCTTGAGTCCTTCGTCACAAGCAATGCCGGAGTCCCTGCTAAAACGGCTGCAATATTTCCATGTAACCTTGATCCAAAAGTCAAATCTGAATCATTCAGGAATTCCATCCACTTAGGTACATTACAAAAAAAATCTCAATCGACCATCCTGATAAATTTTGTCTGTAACGTTGCGAAAATTATATTCGATTTTATATTCATATGGAGCACCTAAATAAATACTTCTGAGTTCATTTACAACTTGTCCAATAAAATAATGGTTTTCAAATTCCTTCATTTTTAATTTAATAAACTTACGAGTAGGAACAGAAGCTGCAACATTTGAATTAAAACATACTTTAGAATTAACATCTAATTTCGATTTTGTATATGCAATCGTTTTCCCTTCATATACATAGATGGACAACCTATCACCATAAAATCGCGTCCTTCTGCAAAACCCTAATGTCTCCAAATATTTACCGGTTAATTCACCTCTTACCCCCAATACAATTTGATTTTTCAAGTACTGCTGTAACAAATTTCTTTACAGCTTCATCCTGTGGTTTGGGTTGTGAAAAATCCGGTTCATAGGATTCCTTTAACCCAACGCCAATTACATAACATGGAATCTTTAACTTTTTAACAAAAAGAAGTTAATTCATTTAATTCATTCACAAAATTCTCTCTGAACGCATCAGCCAATGGAATGACAAAACAATCGAAGTTTTCATTAACATATTCAGGTTTATAATAATTTGTATTATAATAATTTGCCTGAATTACTGTATTGTCGTCGATCATCAATGAACGCAATACCCCATTTAAATATAAAAAATTACCAACATTGGTTCCAATAACATTATGCGTCAAAATATATCCCGGGAAAATGTCTCAAATGGAGACATTCCTCCTCTATAATAAATTCTTGACATTACGTCTCCTTTCTCACCACCCAATTGCCTTTCTTAAGTTCATAATCAGTTCATCAATATCTCCCTCCCGGAAAATACTGCTTGTACCTGCTACAAAAATGTCCGAACCATTCTTGTATAATTTTGCCGCATTCTCACAGGTAATGTTTCCGTCGGATTCAATATATACCTCCGGATGTCCCAGATCATCCAGATATTTACGAATACGTGCTGCTTTTTTCAATGGTATGCGGTACAATTTTCTGTCCGGCAAATCCCGGATTAACGTGCAGCACCAGAACTCCCGCAATATAATCTACAATTTCCTCCAGTACCTGGATCGGTGTACCCGGATTAATGGCAATCACCGGCTTAACCCCTTTCTTTGCAAGATGATCGAGGCACTTCTGGATATGACAGGTTCCTTCATAGTGCAGGGACACATGCTCTCCGGCTGAAAATCAAACCAGTCCAGCTTATCTTCCGCACGGTCTACCATCAGATGACAGTCCAGTGTAATATCTGTTTTCTTACGCAGTCTTTTTACAAAATCCGATATATGCAAGGTTTGGGACAAACGTACCGTCCATGACATCCACATGTAAAAATTCAATATTATTTCTCTCAAATTCATGTACATAATCCATTACCTGATCAAATCCCGAACACATAATAGATGCTGCAATTTTTCCTTTTTTCTCTCACGAAATTTTCCTCCATTTTTTACTCTGAATATTTATCGTTATTCTGACTTTCGGAATCTTTTTCCTGTGCTTCCCCGCGGTTCTGCACGACAGAACGGTCATCATCGCGATACCGCTTGTCTACATGTTCTCCATTCATTCCGAAATTATTGCTTACTGCCGCAAGTGCTCCCTGCATGGATGCCGCTGAATACTTTCCGATCTCTTCGTCATTCCCTATAATCAGATCAATTACTCTATCTGTTGACTTCCCGTCTGTGTATGCGAAATTCTTCTTTATAAACCATTCAAGCTTGTCGGTATTGTACTCTTCTTTCTCCAGAGCTTCCATCAGTTGATCAAAACGCTTGATGATACGTCCCGGTACAATATCCTCATATGGCCTCATAGAAATCTCTCGTAGAAACATACATGATCTGATCAAATGCGTAAAACAGCATCGGTCTTCTCAGCAGAGAATTCATAAATAATGGATGAATAGTCGGTAATCAGCAAATCTGTAATGAATAAAATGTCATTGACTTCACGATACTGTGCCGCATCCGCAATGCAGTCTCTGTACTTTTCCGGAATATTGATTTTCTCCTGTACAAATGGATGCATCTTTACTATGAGGTAAGAATCTGTCCTCTTACATAATTCTCCCCACTCTTCAAAATCCAGTTTTTCCATCGGGAAATGTGCATCCACAGCGCTGTTTCCACGGAATGTCGGCGCATACAGAATCACACGCTTCGCTTCTTTTTGCCCCCGGAAATTCCGCATATACACGTTCACAGGTTTTTTTTCTTGTAATCCTCATCAAAGAAAATATCTGTTCTTGGAATTCCGACCGGATAAAACTTATCGATACCGATACCAAACGCTTCCTGATGATGCAGTGCCCGAATGATAGGAGCTGACCGGTACATGGGTATAACATTTATGCACCGACGTATTGATCGGCGGAGCTCCTGCCTTTGACATACGCTCAAGTCCCAGCGCCTTAAATGCTCCGCAGGCATGCCATACCTGAATGACTTTAACATTCTTATCGTAAACCGGTTTATAAATTTCCGGATAATAATCGTCCAGTAAAATCACATCACTGCTCGCCAGACGATAGATAAAGCGTATCATTTTAAATGGTCCTCTGTATGTCTTATTGATCGTAGGTTTGAAATCCAGTACAAACTTATATTTTTTTGTCCAGTCCACGCTCAAGCATACGGTTGTAAATAAATTCTTCATTTCCACCAATTTCAGCACGTGATCCGGAACAGAATAAAATCTTATTGCCACGCTTTTTACAGCACTTGTTGAAAATATTAAAAACAACCACAAAAAAGCTTCTGGGCCCAATCCTTTAAATCGTTACGCACTCCATAATATAATTCCCCACATTTTCTGCGAATATAATTTTTTACGCGGTTTCGGGGCACGGTATCAACATGAATAAAAAAAGTTCATCCGTATCCAGATCCATTAAGGATTTACAGATTACATGATGTCCTTTTCCCTTGTTAACGACCACATCATTTTTCCACTCCGCCTGTTCCCGTTCTTCAATAATGCTTTTTTGCCACCTGCAATGGATACTGCTTTCCCTTCCCATCCACAGCAATCGGATAATAATCGCCACTGGAAATCGGATTATTCTCATTTGCCTGCTCCACATGAAGCATCATACGGAAGGTATCCCCATCCCACTCAAATACGGATGGTTTTATGGTAATCTTCAAATCATAATTATAAAAAACAAATTTTAAACCTTTCGGTCTCTCTCCCTTTACATAACCTTCAAAATAATATATAACCCTGCGGGCAGTCAATTTGGATATCGCGAGTTCCATTGTGTATCTCCATTTCTAACTTCTGTATTTATTCCATAACAAACATAACTTTGGTAGAGAATGTATTTCTGTCTCTCATCACACGGAAAGCGTCTTCCGATTCTTCCATCGGGAAGCGATGTGTGATCAGTTGATCAAATTCTCCGCCTTTGAGCCGGTCAAGTGCTGTCTTCCAGTCATTCTGTTTGTCATTATAGCTGGAATTCCAGGGCCACGTAAAGTAATGGATTTTCTTAAAATTTTCCAGTATAAATTCTTTTTCCATGGTCAGATCCGCTTTTTGGATTTCCAACCAGAACGATCGTTGAATTCGATTCTGCTGCCGCCACAGCATTGCAGATTGCCTGATTGGAACCGACAACTTCCATAACTACATCCACGCCTTCTCCATCGGTCAGTGCGTTGATGCGTTCTTCAAAATTGTCTGTTTCCAGTGCAATGGTTTCCCATCCGTATTTCTTTGCCAGCTCAAGCTTTGCAGCAGAATTTCCACACATAATAACTTTTATCTGTGATCTGACTAGCAAATGCAGCGCAGACATAACCGATCATTCCCGGTTCCGATTACAAGAACCGACTGGCCTTTCTGCACATTTGCAAGTCCGTTCGCATGAATTCCTACCGCAGCCGGTTCACACATTGCTGCCACATCATAAGACAAATCATCGTCAAACAACACCAGATTCCAGGTCGGAACAACCAGATATTCTGCATATCCGCCATCCCTGCGTGAACCAAAATAATCATAATGGCTGCACTGGGCATACTGCTGCTTTTTGCAGGAAGGACACTCAAAACATGGGAGCATCGGGGAATACACAGGTTCTTTCTTCCCAGCAGACTCTCATCCACGTCATCTCCAACGGCAACGATCTGTCCGGAAAACTCATGTCCCGGAATTGTCGGGGAAATGATAAGTTCCGTTGATAAACACGCGCTCCACGTCCGAAGAACAGATCCCGCATGCTTTAATCTTTACCAGAACCGTACCCGGACGAAGCGGCTCTACCGGAACCTCATCAAGTGTAAGCTTTCCGATCTCATGCAGAACCAGTGCCTTCATTGTCTTTGGAATTTCTATTAATGATTTCATTACTATCTCCTTTCAACCTATACCGTCTGATCATCAATGATCGATTTAAAAAAATCAACAGATCCCCATCGGTTGTCAACTTAAAATTCAGAGGATCTCCCTCTATAATATAAATCGGCTGGTTATTCATGGTGCAGATCTGGGAAGTTCCTGTAATCACTTCCCGCTGTTCCTCTGTCAGATTTGCCTGCATCTCCAAAAACCGAGGCAAAGAGAAACTGTCCGGAGCCTGTCCGTTAAACAGTTTAGAGCGCTCCGGAATCGTTGTCACTACTTTGCCATCTTCCGAATAAAGCATAGTATCTACTGCCGGTAACCCACATACACACGCGCCATAAGTTCCTGCCGCATCAATACTGTCATTTAAAATTTTTTCTGTCACAAGGGGACGTACCGCATCATGGATCACAATCACATCATCCTCATGTACCCCTTCGTCCTTTAAAATGGCATCGGTCACATTATTATGGATACTGTCCATACGTTCCTTTCCGCCCTCGATAATCCGGACTTTTTCCGGCTTATCTGTATATTTTTGAACCATTTCTTTCATATACGCCAGATAATCCTTGTGTGTGGCGATATAAATATAATCAAAGCGGTCTACCTTCAGCATATTCTGAAGGGTGTAAATGATGATCGGCTTTCCGTCCACTTCAAGAAACTGCTTCGGAATCACCGCACTTTTCATTCTGCTGCCTACGCCGCCTGCTAACATTGCTCCATAAATCATAATTTTATCCTTTCTAATCCCCCACTGATCATTTCTTCGTATTCTGCCGAAACCGTATCAATATCTCCAATACTTCGAATCGAACCATTTTCCAGAATCATTGCTTTCGTGCAGATTCTCTTTACCTGCTCAAGACTGTGCGATACAAAAAGTACCGTCACACCTTTGTCCATCATGGAAAGAATCTTCTTCTCACTCTTTTTTTCGGAATTTGGCATCTCCTACAGACAAAACCTCATCCAGAATCAGAATTTCCGGCTCCACAATGGTCGCAATGGAAAATCCCAGCCGGCTTTTTCATTCCCGAGGAATAATTTTTCAGGGGAACATCCAGGAATTTCTTCAAGCCTGAAAATTTTACAATCTCGTCAAATTTACTGTCTATAAATTCTTTGGAATATCCAAGAACAGCTCCATAAAGATAAATATTTTCACGGCCGGTATATTCTTTGTCAAATCCGGCTCCCAGTTCCAAAAAGTGGAACAATCTTTCCTTTGTGGACTACGCTTCCCTCCGTTGGCTTAAATACCCCGGCAATTACCTTCAAAAGAGTACTCTTTCCTGCTCCGTTTGTTCCAAGAATACCAATACGTTCTCCTTTTTCCAACGTAAAATTAATATCTTTTAATGCCCAGAATTCATCAAATTTCATCTGTCTGGTAATAGATTTTAAAATATAATCTTTCAGGCTGTCCACTCTTTCTTTACTCAGATTAAACCGCATGCCAACATGATTTCCACACGCAACACTGTCTCTGCCATTGTTTTAATACTCCTTATACTCAAGCATATTGTTACTAAATATATAAAATAAATTTATCCTGATTTTTTATGAAATACGATCACTCCAACCACTACAGAGACTAACGCAAACACACATGCATATGTCATGCACCCCCAGTTAAACGCCTCATGGAAAATAATATTTCTTACATTAATAATGACATTATATACCGGATTCACCGTAAGCACCCACGAATACCCACTCTTTAATAATCGCTCCGGATAGTAGAAGATTGCGCAGGTATACATAACGATCATCAGCGCAACTTCCCACAAATACTCCATATCACGGAAGAAGACACCAATCGTAGCCAGAATCATTCCCACACCAAACGTCATGATCAGAAGTACCAGTAAAGGGAAAGCGATCAAAAGCCAGTGCAACGTCGGATAATTTCCTGTAAAAATGCCGAGAAGCACTAATACAATCAGCGAAATTAAAAATATAATAAAAAATTATAAAGTACGGATGATAACGGATACAGATACTTCGGCACATACACTTTCTTTATCATGGCCGAATTTTGTCGGATCGATTTCAGTGACACTTTCGTGCCCTGTGCAAAATAGGAATAAAGAAGACGTCCCGATAGAATATACAGTGGAAAAGTGTGATCTTTATTACCATAGAGTGTTCCAAACACAATGGTAAGTACGATTGTTGTCATAACCGGCTCCAGAAGGGAATAGATAATTCCCAGGTAAGATCTTCTGTATTTTAACTTAATTCCTTTTTTTTTACTAATTCAAATAATAAATTCCGATAACGCCAAAACGTATCTATTCTCTTCTTCATAAATCATTCTTCCTCTTGCTTGTTTCAATCTGTCTATATTTTCAGCTGATAAACAACATGATATTCCCGCTTATCCTCCGGCGGAATTTCCATATAATTTCCATACATATAGGACAAATACCAGTCAATGTTTTTGGGAAAAAAAATTCGCGATCCCTCAAATTTCCGCTTTTGCGCACATAAAAAAATCACTTCGCAATTTCAGTTCGCCAAAAAAATGCTTTCTCCCTGATGGTACAACAATGTATTCTGACTGGTCATTGCTGCACATTTGCATCAGCCGCTGTACATGAGCATACCAAAATTTCCCGGTCGGTGCAATCAGCCGCCCGATAAAACTTTTCAGATGTATCATGGTGGCTGCCTTTTTATTGCCCCGGGACAACTTATAAAATTCATTTCTCCATAAATACATCCGATAACAGGAAAGCAGCAATAATCCTGCCTCTACCCGCATACCGTGCAAACGGCGCAAAAAGGCATTGTCATAGGTGTTTTCCACCACAAAAAATATCAATTTTAATTCCACATCGTTCTTCCGGGATCTCTAAATATTCCCGACACACTGTGTTTTTCCGGTGAATCTGAATAAAAAGAACTCAGATACCCCGGTGTCCGAAGCGGTGCCTCTACAAAATACCGGTCTGATACCTCTTGTTCAATCGCATCAAGCAGACGTTCAATATATTTTCTCTCGACAACCATATCCACGTCATCATCCCAGGGAATGAATCCCCCATGCCGGACGGCTCAAAGAGCGGTTCCCCCCGGTAAGCATATAGGGAATATTTAATTCACTGCACAATTCCGTAATATCTATCGTAATACCATAGACAACCTGCTGCACCTTATGAATCTCCTCCGGTGACAGGCGGTGCTGTCCTTCCGATAATTCCGTTTTAAAAATATCGTTTGTTTGTAAAATAGCCACAACCTACCTCTATCTGCCCGCTTTCATTCTGGCAAATAACTTTCCATTATGTTCTTTCACAAAAGTGATGACGCTTGATTCCATCCAAGCAAGTGTAACATTTTTCCACCGGATAGGCAATAGCATAACCTTCATATATCCCGACCGTGGTTTTGCCAGTGCCAGTGCCTTGTCTACCCTCGGATTGTGCAGCATCTTTCTGATCTCTGCCCGCTGTTCTCTCCCGGAAAGGGTACATTTCGAACTTGTTACATTTGCAATGCATCCCACTATGCGCTCAATATATCTTCTGGCAACCATCTCCTGCGTTGCCGCATTGGTCACACCCCAGCTGCGAAACAGTTCTTCCATCCAGCCCTGTTCTTCCTCTCTCTTTTCGTACATGTCAGCACGATACGCTGCGGTCTCCGACTCTGCGCGTGCACGTATGAAATGATAGTAGGCATTTGTAGAAACTACAACCGATTCCACATGATCCAGATAACTCAGATTAAACGGGAAATCATCCCACAGTGTTTTTGGAAAATACAGTCCGTATTGCCGGATCACATCCATGCGGTACAATTTATTCCACGGTGTATACAGCATGTTTCGGTCAAAATACCGGTATGCCTCTTCCCGAAAATCTTTTGCATCGGTAAACACCCTGTCGTCCACACAGATTTTTTTTTCTGACAAATGATTCTGTCCACAGTAAGTGTCAATATAAAATCCACAGACCACAAGCTGTGCCTGATGCTTCTCGGCAAGTTCGTACATATCCGCAAGCATCTGTGGTTCTGCCCAGTCATCCGAATCCAGAAAATAAACATATTTTCCCTGTGCAATATCAATGGCTGTGTTTCTCGCGCTTGGTGCACCTCCGTTTTCCTTGTGAATCACCTGGATTCTTTGGTCCTTTTTTTGCATACTGGTCACAGATTTCTCCGCTTCTGTCGGGAGTCCCATCATCAACGATCAAAAATTCAAACTCGGTAAAGGTCTGCGCAAGAATGCTTTCGATTGCCTTACCCACATATTCTTCTACTTTATACACCGGCATAATGATGCTGATTTTAATGTCGCTCATCACCGTCTCCTTTGACATTTTATTTGATTGCAGTTGTCTGATTCTGATCCACACCTTCGGTGTTTTCTTTCTGGAACAGAATCTTGAATGTCAGGAATAAAATCTTAATGTCCATCCAGACAGAATAATTTTCAATATACGTCAGATCCAGTTTCCAGTTTATCATATGGGGTTGTATTATACTTTCCATATACCTGTGCATACCCGGTCAGTCCTGCTTTTACTTTCAGCCGGAGTACGAATTCCGGAATTTCTTCCGTATACTGATCCGCAATAATCTGACGCTCCGGGCGGGGTTACAACAGACATCTCACCCTTTAAAATATTAAACAGCTGTGGCAGCTCGTCAAAATGAATGGCCCGGATCACACGACCGACCGGCGTAATTCGTGCATCTTCTTTTGCGGCAAGACGTGCTCCCGCATCCTCGGAATGTGTGGTCATGCTGCGGAACTTGTAGATCATAAACGGCTCTCCGTCTTTTTGTCAGCCGCTCCTGCTTGTACAATACCGGACCGTGATCATATAATTTAATGCAAAGTGCAATCACAATCATAAATGGAGAAGCAATTACAATACCGATCAGGGAAATCACAATATCCATCAGTCGTTTTACAAACAGATCTACAATGCCAAGCCCCTGATTCCGGGACAGATACAGCGGTGTATCAAACAGATGAATATCATCCGCTCCACGAAACAGAATATCTGAAATCTTTGGTGTAACATATGTGCGGATAGATTCCTGATAACAGTATTTCATAATCTGGTTGCGTACTTCCGATGGCAGATCACACAGAACCACCGCATTATATTTCTGAATCATCGGATACAGCTTTTCATAACCAATCCGGTAACTTTCCGCTGCACAGATATTATACTTGTCTTTTCTTGTGTTGATTTTTCCGATCAGATCATCCGGCGAATAATTTCCATAAATCACAAGCATCTGACGCGGCGGATACAGACGCGTATATGCCTTTCGCACCAGTACGACCCACGGAACGATAAATATAATCTCTGTTACCGTCATCAGAAGCAATGGCTGTGGCGGCAGATAATCGTTGGCGACCAGACAGATCTCGAAATACGCAACAATCATCGCAAGAACCACTGCCAGTATCTGGGATAATATAATATCCGAAATCCGCCATATATCCGATCCGGTATCCTCCGAATATCTTCGTGAAAAAAGAACACAAAGAGTACATACATACCAATCACTGCCCAGTTACCTCTGTTGAAAAAAAGTATTCGCTTTATCCAGCATCGGAATATAGAGCATATACCATACCCATCCGAACATACACGCTTCCACCGCAAGCGATATGATATTCGCCGTAAAATTCAATAAATGCTTGTATTTATCTTTCATTAAAACTTTCCTCTAACATGTAGTTTTCCGGTTGTACCCCGCAAAATTTTATTCGCCCAGTCCGCTTTCCACATAAGCGACCAGTTCCCCGAAGTGCCCCCTGTTCATCTTCTCCGTCACAGATAAGTGTAATCTCATCTCCGGATTTGATACATGCACCCAGGACGCTGAGCACACTTTTGGCATTTGCTGTATTTCCGCTGTACTCGAATGTAATCTTGCTATTATATTTCATTGCCTCTTTGCATAAATTTCCTGCCGGACGTAAAGTGCAGTTCCTGTAGGATTAATAATTTTTACTTTTTGGGATACCATAAGAACGCCTCCTTATAACATAACTTTGGTAATCAGATCAGCTAACTGCTTTGCTTCCTGCTGAATCACTTCCTGATTTTTGCCTTCGATCATTACACGAACCAATGGTTCTGTACCAGATGGACGGATTAGAACCCTTCCTTCTCCGGCAAATTTTTTCTCCAGTTCACCGATTGCCTCTGCAATTTCTGAATATTCCATGTAACTTTCTTTTTTTTTATGGTTCGGCACTTTTGCATTGACCAATGCCTGTGGCAGCACCTCCATGATCTGTGCAAGTTCTGATAATTTCTTTTTGGTTTCCACCATCACCTGCAATAAGTGTAATGCGGAAAGAAGTCCGTCTCCGGTCGTATTGTCATCCAGGAAAATAACGTGTCCGGACTGCTCACCTCCGATATTGTATCCGTGTTCCCGCATGTTCTCCAGAACATACCGGTCTCCGACTTTTGTTTTTCTCTACGTGGATTCCCTCTTTTTCTCCCATCAGAGTAAATCCCAGATTCGTCATCACGGTGACAACAATGGTGTCCTTTGCAAGTTTTCCGTTTTCTTTCAGGAAATTTCCGCAAATCGCCATGATCTGATCTCCATCTACCAGCTTTCCGTTTTCATCGACCGCAAGCATACGATCCGCATCGCCGTCAAATGCAATACCGATATCTGCCTTTTCGGAAACAACTCTTGCACACAGTTCGTCCATATGGGTAGAACCGCAATTGGAATTAATGTTCGTTCCATCCGGATTGGTATGAATAGCGATCAGATTTGCCCCCAGATCTTTCAGCGTCTTAACCGAAGTATAGGAACTTGCGCCTTCTGCACAGTCCACAACGATCTTCAACGCAGACAGATCTACCGGAACCGTCTTTTTCTCAAACGCAATATACTCATCCACAATATCAAACCGATACTCAACCCTGCCGATTCCCGGTCCGATCGGAAAAACAACGTCTTCCATATATCATTCCGGATCAATGCCTCGATTTCGTCCTCCAGCTGATCGGATAATTTATATCCATCTCCATTAAAAAATTTGATTCCGTTAAATTCCATCGGATTGTGCGATGCCGAGATCACAACACCCGCATCTACTTTATGCTTTCTTGTCAGATAGGCAATCGCCGGTGTCGGGGCAACTCCCACAAAAAAATAGCATTTGCTCCGACTGAACAAATTCCTGCCATCAATGCATTTGCAAGCATTCCTCCGGAAATTCTTGTATCACATCCAATGATGATTGTCGGCTGGTGGGACTGTTCCTTTGTTAAAACATAAGCGCCCGCCTGACCGAGCTTCATTGCAAGTTCAATTGTAAGCTCTGTCCCCGCAACTCCTCTGACTCCATCGGTTCCAAACATTCTTGCCATAATAATTATAACTCCTTTATATACTTTACTATTCGCCGGTATCCTCACCGCTGTCTGTCGAAGTATCTCCGTCCTGTATATTCTTCGCTTTCACGGTAACGCTGACAGTAATCGGCTGATATGCATAATGATCTTCATCCAGTTTCAGTGAAAGTTCCACCTGATGCGTTCCCTCGCTCAGCTGGGAGGCATCAATGGATGCTGCCAGCTCCGATGCGTTCAGCTTATTCAGATCATCCTGCAGCCCACTGATCGTCACAGAAACCTGTGCCTTATCAAAAGATAAGTTCAGGCCGTCCGGCAGACTGTTCACCCTGATATCAGATGTCTGCAGATGATAGGTTCTGGACGCATACGCTTCAATTCTGACGGTTACCGTAACGGATGCCGCAGAAGAATCTACCAGTTCCACGCCGTCCGGCAGATATTCGGAAATATCAATCGTTGTCTTTACATCTTCCCTTGCCCCGCTCACATTGATTACGTTTGCCGGAATTTCAAGTGAAACAAGCGGATTGAGTACATTGGATGCCCCTTTCAGTTTCACAGTATCCGGTGTGCTGCTGATCTCCACTACCCGGTATTCCCCGTATGGGGTTCCTGTTGTCGAAAATACAAGCGGTACTTCCTTTACACTCAGGATTTTTGCCGAAATCGTCACCGTCGTATTGCTCAGCTTCAGCTGGGTGGTATCCACTTCATTTCCATCCGAATCATAGAGAACCGGAATCACATTATCCGTCAGATTCGATGACATTCCATCCACATCAATCGTAGCCACAACCTTATCTACTTTTTTCACAATAGATGCCGGTCCCGACACGTTCAAAACATTCGGGTTTGTCACGGAAACTTCTCCGAGGGCATATCCCGCTGCCACTTTTCCGCTGGTGTCCGCGGAAATCATAAATCTTCTGCTCATCAGATCTTCCAGGGAAAGTTCCATATATTTGTTTTTATTGTTAATGCTCACGGATGTATACGTCCGCTTGGCACTGATCTCGATCGGAACACTCGCCTTATTCCCCTTGTCATTTATGATCAGGCGGTTCATATCTGCCACCGCAGAGAAATCGGTGTCATCAAGTTTTTCAAGTTCACTGCGTTTTCCGGTCACAGTAAAGGTAACCGTGTTGGTTCCGTCCAGCACTTCATAGCACTTGTTCATATCTGTAACTGCGGACGCATTTTCTACCGTTACATTTGTTGTAAATGTTTTTGATTTTTTTCGGATCATCAATATTATATACAACCAGCCATAAGATAAATGCAAGAACTACAGCCAGAATTTTAAAGCCCAGATTATTCACCAAGGTTTTCAGAATCTTTTTTTGCCATTCATAAACCTCCTTTTCAGCAGTCCCAGTTTGGTCATCTGTTGATTTCTGTTCTGCAGATACTTTAATTTGCCTCTCAGAAAATCCGCATTGACATTCCGGTAAATCTGTCCCCGCATAGCGATTGATACCTTACCGGTTTCCTCCGAAACTACGATCGTCAGCGAATCGCTCACTTCACTGATTCCTACAGCTGCACGGTGTCTGGTTCCCAGATCTTTGCTCAGTGTCATACTGTCCGACAACGGCAGAGATAACAGGTCGCGGAAACCACACGGTCTCCACGTACAATAACCGCTCCGTCATGAAGCGGAGTATTTTTTTTTCAAATATATTAATTAACAGCTGGCTGCTGATAATTGCATCAATATCAATTCCTGTTCTCACATATTCATTTAACAGGATTTCATCTTCTATTACGATCAGGGCACCGGTTTTTTTACTTTCCCCATGGCATAACAAGCCTTGATCAGTTCGTCAATTGTGTGGTCGGAAAATTTATTTTCCTCTACTTTTCCAAAGTCAAATAACTTTCCCAAAACATTTTTTTTTCCACCAAGATTCTCAAGTGCCTTCCGAAGTTCCGGCTGGAAAATAATCACCAGGGCCGTCAGTCCGACACTCAACGTATTTTCTGCCAGCCAGAGGATGGTATTCATCTGAAAGATTGCTGCAACGAGTACAAACAGCAGAATCACGATGATTCCTTTGAACAGATTCCACGCACGCGTATTTTTAATCCAAAGCAGAATATTCCGATAAAACAGGAAGGAAATGATCAGTATTTCCACGATATCCACAAAGGAAAAAGAGATATCCGGCATACCGAACAATCCTGTTGCATTGTCATAAAATTGGCTTAATGTTCCCAGAAAATTTTTGCATCTGGCTCCTCTTTTTCTTCATTTCATTATTTTGATGCTTCGTTCCCCTTATTTGAGTAAATCCTCATCAATGTCCAGCTCTTTCGCAATAACCTTCCGGCTGTTCTCTTCCTCTTCCGGAGACAGCACGGATCTGCTATGGTCAATCCGCTTTCCCATGCTTGCGGTATTTCCGAAATGTTTTACCGTAACCTCACGGACAGCGACCATTTTCTTCGGCACAGCCTTGACATAATAATAGTAATCATCATCCTCAAACTGCACCCGTTCGGTCCGCGCATAATCCAGATTCATAAACAGAAACTGAAGGATAAATGCAATAAGCAGGGAAATAATATTGCCGACTATCAGCCATAATGTCTTTCCTGTAACCTCCAAGAACAATATAACCTACAAATAATCCGGCAACCTGAATAAGCGCACCGGAAATAATTGCCAGTGTCCAGGCATTATCCACTTCCATCCGGCGTACCAGATAAACTACAATGGCAGTAATCACAAAGATAACGATTACCAGATACATTTCTTTATTTCCCAGAAACTGCCCCACCGAAATATCAAATTTGGAAGAAGACTGTTCCTCATCTGCATTTGCCGCACTCATCAGTGCTCCTGCATTCCGGTGAATTCCGTCCAGAAAATAATAGACAACCGTACCGCATACCACTCCGATCACGGAATATGCACTGCGCAGCAGGCTGCTGCCAACCGGCATCACATACGGAATATACAGTTTAAAAACACAGCGGTGTAAGCACAACCGTCAGTCCGTCTTTCGGTGCGAAACGAAAATATACAAAGAACAGAATCGCAAACAAAATCAGTGCGGTAAGTGCTACTTCCATGGAAAGCGCATACATATCCGCAAGCACACCACAATTGCGCCAATCCATAATATGGCACTAGTCGGCAGAATGGCACAGACAAGCGCCAGCAGTAACGCCACCGGAAACCGGCTGATTTTCTCCATGAATCCGATATTGGTATTGATCACGGTAAAAAGAGCCAGTGCAACGGCAAATTTTACGATCGGATACAGATATGTTTCATATTTACTGTAAAACCGGATCAGCTGATCCTTTATTTCCAACAACTTCGTCATAAATCCTCCCTGTTATGCCCCATCCTTTATTTTTCTTCCCGCAGTAATCTGCGCGCTCTCTTCAGATGATTTCCATATGCTTTCATCTTGCGATAGCCCTTTGCATACCGGGCACAATAGATCCGTGCGGTAATCAGAAGATACACGATCATAAATCCGGCATATGCAACAATAAGTTTCGGGACGAACGTCGTAAGATCCACGCGATTGATCCATTTCGTAATTGTATCAATATCCCCAAGTCCCCAGAACACGATCAGAAGAATAAATGGCGATGGTTCCCGAAAAGAAACTTTTTACAATTTCTTTTCCTACATAGTCCCACATCGTATATTCTCCCGCCTGATGATATTTTTTTTTTTATTTTCATATTCATCAAATGCTGCAAGATGATATAATTCTTTTTACCTGTTCTTCACTGATCATAGATAACTCCTGTCTCGAACGCATCCCGGAATTTGGACACAATGATGCATTATTTGCTATTATACCATAGATAGTTCTTTTTTTTTTCAGTCTGTTTTCCAATCGCCCGTTTCCATGAAAAAAGCCCCGAAATATCCGGGGTCTGGTTATTTGTCCACTATTCATTTTTTAAATATCTCATACGATTCCTGTCTCTGGTAGAGCGTAAGTTTTCCATCTTAGGTTCCGGTTTCTGATAGGCATTCTGAAATTCGTTTGCCATTCTTTCCTTGCATCTTTCGCAAAAAACGTCCCGTGCGGATCGGTTTCCCGCATTTTTCACATACAATCCCTGCTTCCGTTGCTTGTGGAAAGAATCAGTCTTTCTTCCCTTACCCACTGCCGGATCTGCTTGGTTGAAATATCATTGTCCGTTGCCGTCTGCTCTACAGAAGCGCCCGGATGCTCTTCGAGATACTCTTTTTACTTCATGAAATTTATCTTCCAGTTTTTTCTGGCATGCCGGACAGATACGCTCATTGTTGAGAACATTAAACAATCTGCCACACATTTTACAATTTCTTACATCCATAGTATCCTCCTAAAAGCCTCTGCCAATGCAGGCAGTCAGCACATAAACCTGTTCCGCACCCGCTTCTTTTTAATCTCTCCGCTACAGCTTCTACTGTAGATCCGGTTGTATAAATATCATCCACAATCAGAATTCTCTTATATTTTACTACATTATCCGGACTCTGAAAAGCATTTTTGACATTATTTTCTCTTTCTCTGCCATTCAGTTCTTTCTGTGGTCGTGTATCTTTCACCCGGATCATCAGACGCGGAATACACGGAATATCCATTTTTTTTTCTGACAGTGCCCTGCCAAAAAGCGCAGCCTGATTATATCCGCGATACCGTTCTTTTTTCAAATACATCGGTACCGGAACGATGGCTTCGATCCTTTTTTCCCGCATCCAGTTTTCCCAGCGCTGCATGGCTTCCTCCGCCAGAAAACGGGCATATCTCCTCCGGTTTGCATACTTAAACCGGTACATGGATTTCTGCACAGCCCCACGATATACAAAAAGCGATCGTCCTTCTGCAACAAAAGAACGATGCTTTCTGCAATTCTGACAATATTCTGTTTCGGTATCCGCAAGCGGGCTTCCGCAATGATAACAGTACGTCTGCACAACGGGATACAATTTTTTCCGGCACGCTGCGTGAACATTTCGCTGTCTGCGGATATCTGCCGTTTCCAGCAGACGGTCGCATACAAAACAGCGTGGCGGAAATATACATTCCAGAAAATTATCCAAGACGGATACGGTTTCGAACTTCAATCTGTGCTGCCGCTTTTTCAAAATTCAGCCTCTGTCATATCTTTTTGTAGTAAATCCAATCTCTCCTGCAATTCCGGCATCTGCATATTCTACACTGCCAAATGCATTTTCGATTGTTTCCTTACCGGAAGAAGTGCGTACAAAGAAACTGTTTACACTGTCTTTGTAATCTACCAGTGTCAGTTTTTCCGGTGACCAGTCAATGTAAATATTGGTATTTTTGTGCTTTGTCATATCCACGATATCTGCTACTACTGCACTTGCTGTCGGAAGCTTTACCTGCTCCGCTGCCGTAGAACATTGCATCGCCCAGTACATTTCCATGTACGAAGATTCCATTGAACACACCGTTTACTCCGCAAAGAGGATGCTCTGCGCTGAGCATGAAAGGAGCAACCATACAACTGTAACTGTTTCCGACTTTACGGCTGGATGCAAGAAGCTTAATGGAACGGTTCAAAACCTTTGCATACTTAAAATCATCTGCTGTGATCTTTGTGATTCCCTCGCAGTGAATATCCTCAAAATCTACCTGCCGGCCACACACCAGAGGGTCAAAATGGCAATCTTGCGGCACGGATCATGTCCTTCGATATCCGCAGTAGGATCTTTCTCTGCATATCCCTTTTCCTGTGCGTCTTTCAGTACCTCATCGAAATCTGCACCTTCCTCTGCCATTTTTTGTCAGCATGTAGTTTGTCGTACCGTTTAAGATACCTGTAATCTCTTCGATCTCATCGGCAGTCAGACATTTATTCAATGGACGGATAATCGGAATTCCGCCGCCTACACTTTGCTTCAAACTGAAAGTTTACGTTGTGATCCCGTGCGATTTTAATCAGTTCCGCTCCCTTGGCTGCAACCAGGTTTTTATTGGAAGTGGCAACCTGTTTTCCAGCCTCAAGCATTGCTTTTACAAACGTATATGCCGGCTCCACGCCTCCCATGGTCTCTACTACGATGCCGATCTCCGGATCGTTTACGATCGTCTGATAATCATGTACAATGGCATCTTCCATCGGGATCTCCCGGAAATTCCCGCAGATCAAGAATATATTTGACATCAACCGGTTCTCCCGCACGCTTTGTGATCTTTTCCTTGTTAATTCTTAATACATCTACGACACCGGAACCAATGGTGCCATAGCCCATAACTGCAATCTTCATTTTTCTTACTCCCTGGCTAATATTTTTTTGCATAATGAATCCCCTGCACAGATTCAATACTGTTTCTCATATCCTCCACATTGCCCGTCGCAGGGAACACATCAATACTGAGCGACAATGAAGCAATTCCATTAACCGGAACGCTTTGATGAATCGTCAGAATGTTTGCATGAAATTCCGCAATCGTTTTTAATACCATGGACAACAGCCCCGGTTCATCATCCAGCTGGATCACCATATTGACCGTTTTTCCTTTTTGCATTTTTCATGATATGGAAATATATCGTCCTTATATTTGTAGAAAGAGCTTCTGCTGATCTGTACCATCTCTGTGGCTTCCTGCACAGACTCCACTTTTACCGGAATCCAGCAGCCGCTTCGCTTCCACGACTCTGAGCAATACCTCAGGCACGGCTTTTTGCCCGCAATACGAAGAAAAATGCCTTCTCGCCCATCCTGATTTCCTCCCTTATGTATTGTCTGTCTACGACCGACACTTGTGCTCACTTGAAAGATTCTACCATAAGAACATCAATCTTGCAAGAGGTATCGGGGATCTGTCCCCGATTTTTACGCTCTCGGCTTTCCGCAGTTGGAGCAGAAATTTCCGCTGTTAACCTGTCCACAGCTACAGGTTACTCGGTTTTCGGTGCCGGTTTTCCACAGTTGGAACAGAATTTTCCCTGATTCTTCTGTCCACATGCACAGGTCAGCCTTCCGGTGCCTGCGGTGCTTGCGGTGCCTCCTGCCCAGCAGGAGATATCGCAGGCACCGCCCCCTGCGTCATTCCAGCTGGTGCACCTCCATTCATCATCTGCATCTGCTGCAGATTCACATTTGATGCCGCTCCCATCATACCACCGGATATATTGGAAGCCATTCCCATTCCCATAAAACCGGCCATGGAACCATTGGAATTACTTCCCGCTGCCTCAAGCCCTCTGGCTACCGCTCCCTGCACGTATCCTTCCCACCGTCGGATCGGAAAGCATGGCTCCTTCATTTCTCATATTCAGCAGTTTCTGCGATTCCTCGCTGTAAGAAACCGTCATACCTACCGCCTGGATTTCCATACCACGGGTCTGATTCCATTCCTCATCCAGAACCGATGACATATACTTTCCAAGTTCTCTTGCCTTGCTCGAAACAAAAGAAATACGGAAACCATCTGCCGACATCTGATTTACGGATGACTGCAAAGCCTCTAAAAACTCAGACAGATACTGCTCATTGATTTCGTCAATCTCTACATGATCCTTATTTTTCGGAACCGCTTCGGCATAAAATTTGAGCGGATCTACAATTTTAATCGAATATGTGCCATGTGCACGCAAAAACAGTTCGGCATTATAGGAACGAATCAAAATAATTGATTGGCTGTCTTGTTCCGAACTTAATGCCTTTGATTTCCTGCAGATTGACAAAAAATACCTGCTGTTTCTGCGGCGTCTGTCCGCCGAAACGGAAACGGTCAAACGATTCCTTGATGGAGTCTCCAAGTTGTCCGTTGAGCAGTGACGGCATGGAAGAATGATCCACTTTGTAATATCCCGGCTCTGCTGTGTAATCTACAATCTTGCCTCCGTCCACCAGCATCATAAACTGATTGTCATATACATGAATCATGGAACCATTCGACACGACATTGTCCGTTCCCTTTTTATTTTCCCCACGGCGGATCAGTGTTCCTTTGGTAAAAACGGTCTGTTCCCCCATATTTTCCGGTTCAATCACTTCCAGCCACTGATCTGCAAATGCACCTCCAACTGCCTGCGTTACTGCCTTAATAATTCCCATTACGCTCCTCCTTATTCCTGTTTTTATTTACACATCATCACTGTCCATATTTTTCGGACATCCCAGGCTCTGCCATTTCAGATATCCATTGATAAACGGATCAATGTTTCCGTCCATCACTGCGTCCACATTTCCGCTTTCCACACCGGTTCTGTGATCTTTAACCATGGTATACGGCTGCATAACATAAGAACGGATCTGGTTTCCCCAGCCGATATCTGTCACTTCGCCCCGTATTCCAGCTGCTTTGGCTGCATTTTCTTCCTGTTTGAGAAGATACAGTTTCGCTTTGAGCATCTGCATCGCTTTATCCTTGTTCATATGCTGCGAACGCTCATTCTGGCACTGCACCACAATTCCGGTCGGAAAATGCGTGATACGGATGGCCGATGACGTCTTGTTGATATGCTGACCACCGGCACCGCTGGAACGGTACGTATCAATACGGATATCTTCCTCCCGGATCTCCACATCGACATCTTCTTCTATATCCGGCATCACATCGCAGGATACAAAAGAAGTCTGTCTTTTTCCTGCCGCGTTAAACGGAGAAATACGAACCAGCCGGTGCACACCTTTTTTCCGATTTCAGATATCCATACGCATTCTCCCCATTTACCTGAAATGTAATGGATTTGATTCCGGCCTCTTCTCCATCCAGAGAATCCAGCACTTCCACGGAAAATCCCTTTTTAGCTGCCCATCGGGTATACATACGATAGAGCATGGCTGCCCAGTCACAGGATTCCGTGCCACCCGCTCCTGCATGCAGGGAAACGATGGCGTTGTTCCTGTCATATTCTCCCGACAGAAGCGTTTTCATACGGATATCCTCATAGGTCTGAACAAATTCTTTTTCATCATCTGATCGATCTCCGGGATCAGTTCCGGATCATTTTCCTCATATCCCATCTCGATCATGGTTTCCATATCATCATACTGCGCCGACAATGCCGCATAAGTTGCCACATCGTCCTTTAAACTTTTTGACTTCCTTCATCTTGTTCTGGGAAACTTCCGGATCGTTCCAGAAATCCGGTGCCTCCATCTCCCGTTCCAATTCCTGAATCCGCTGTTCTTTTGCCAGCTAAGTCAAAGTGAATCCCTCACTTCCTGCAGTGGAGCCTTGTAGCTTTGCAGCTGGCTCTTAAAATTATCCAATTCTACCACAGAATCACCTCTTTTCTATTTCTTATTTCAGACTTATGATAATATAAAATAATATGAATAGCAAGCAATGCAAGAAATGCTCCTGCCGAATCAATCAGCACATCCGTCACTCTTCCGGCTCTTCCCGGCACAAACAGCTGATGAAATTCATCGGTTACTGCATAGGCTGCCGTTATGCCAAGTGCCATACATCCACGGTTCTTTTTTCCGGTCAAATGCCGTCAATGCCTGAAATATCAGAAGTGCAAGAACTGCATATTCGCTCATATGTGCAGCTTTGCGCACAGGATATTCAATTTTCTGTGCCATCTGTTCCAGTTCCGGCTGGAATGTTTTAATCCAAACACCTGATTCCACATCTTAACAATCCGGTAACTCACATGCCCGCTGATTTCCGAAGACTCCGTATCCGGCTGTGCGGAAAACGAAAAAATAACCACAGCCCATACAACAATCAACGCAACACTGACAATTCTCCATACACGTTTTCTTTTTCATTGTTACCCTTTAATTTATTTTTTTTTTTCACAACAGAAATTGCTTTCTGTAACTGATTATCGTACTTCATGTCATAACTTTCATCTTCCGAATGCTGTATTTGTATTCCAGTTTGATATCCGGCTGAATGCCTTTCCGTGAATGTAATGTCCCTTTGGCGTATAATATTTCGCGGTTGTAATTTTAATGGCATCCCCGTTTTCCAGAGGAAATACCGTCTGGACAATTCCCTTGCCAAACGTTTTTGTTCCAATCAATGTTCCATAATCATAATCCTTGATTGCTCCGGCAAAGATTTCTGATGCACTGGCACTGTCTCCATTAACTAAAACTGCCATCGGATAATGAATGCAGGACGCATCGGATGTATATGTCTCTTTTTTCCCCATATTTATCCTCCGTGTAAACAACCGTTCCCTCCGGAAGAATCTGATCCAGAATATCCACGACAGAAGTCACCAGTCCGCCCGGATTGCTCCGCACATCGACAATCAGCCCTTTCATATCTTCCTTTTCAAGTGCTGCAAGTGCCTTTTTAAACTGTTTTGCGGTATTACTCTGGAATTCACTGATCTGTATGTAGCCGATCCCATCGGAAAGCATTTTGGAATCCACACTCGGAATATCCACGTTTTTACGTTCCACATCAAATTCAAGATTTTCCCCGGTCTGCGAACGATAAACTTTCAAATGGACTTTTTGTCCCCTCTTTTCCCCGTATCTTTTTTTACAAGGTTGGAAAGTTCCATACTGGTCGCTTCATACTTATCCACGGATAGAATTTCGTCTCCGTTTTTCAGCCCTGCTTCCTCTGCCGGTGTTCCCTCGTACACTTTAACCACTGTCACTTCCATGGTCTTTGCATTCTGTGAAAGCGCCGCACCGATTCCCATAATAATTTCCATTGGTTGATGTCTGCAGATCTTTTTATATTCATCTACCGTGTAGTATACGGAATAAGGATCTCCAAGCCCGCTCAGCGTTCCTTTATAAATGGCATTGCGGATATCTTTTTTCTTTGTAAGAATCGTTGTAATACAAATCGATATATGACAACAGCTCATCCACTTTCTTTATTGCCGCCTGGTCGAGAACATTGTCTTTGGCTGTCTGTTTTACTCCCTGTGGTTCAAAATATAACATAATTGTTTGTAAGATTCGCATACGCACGAATTCCGACTCCGGCACCGATTCCCGTAATCAGCAGTCCCAGCACCAGACCGATAATCACTCCGTTTTTAAAGCCCGATGGTCTTCTTTTTTTTCCGGTTTCCCGGTTTTGATCATTTCTTCCTGTTCTTCCTGCATTCCTGCCTCCATAATTTTCCCTATAAATCAAGAAGCCACACCTTGCAGCATGGCTTCTTGTCATTTTATGACAACAATAACAATATTATACTTTCAAATGTTTGCGGATCGTCATCTGACTGCCGATAAATCCGATACCGGCTCCAAGGATAACTCCCACCGGAATCAGTGTCCGGAAAACAACCTTCACCGGTTCAAACACGATCATCGAACCGATAAAATTGAATTTCGCTGCAATATAGACAATGATCTTCTGATACATAAAAATACAGCACACCAAGCGGAATTGCCGCTCCGATCAGTCCGATTAGAATACCTTCGACCACGAATGGTGCGCGCACGAAGTAATCTGTCGCTCCGATCATCTTCATGATCCCGATCTCTTCCTTGCGGACGGAGATACCGACCGTGATCGTATTGCTGATCAAAAAGACAGCCACACACAGCAGAATCAGAATAATTCCTCCGGAAACATATCCCAGCAGTTTATTAAAATCCGTCAGTGTATTTGCCACCTGGGCAGACTCTTTTACCTCGCGCACCCCGGTAAGTCCCTTGATATAGGTTACAAGGGAATCCTGCATTTTCGAAACATCGTTCAGATACACCTGATAATGTGCAGAATTCGCAAGCGGATTATCTGTAAATCCATCCGCAAGTTCTTCTTTTTCCCTGAAAATATACTTTTTTTATAGTCTTTCCACGCCTCGTCGGCAGACACATACTCGTTTTTGCTGACCTCGGCACGCTTATTAATCTTTTCTCCGATGTCACGGATCTGTGCATCTGTCGCATCATTTTCAAAAAAATACGGTAACTGACACACCCTCTTCAATAGAATGTACCGTCGCACTGAAATTCGTTACAATAATATAAAACAGACCGAACATAAAAATGCAGGCCGCCATGGTTGCCACGGAAGCAAGCGAAAACATTTTATTTCGAAATATATTTTTAAGCCCTGTCTGATCGAATAAAAAAAGGTATTAATTCTCATCGTCGTAGCCACCTTCCTTACTGTCACTGACAATCGTACCCTTTTTTCACTGTGATCACACGTTTTTTTCATAACTTTCACAATTTCCAGATTATGGGTTACAACAATCACTGTAGTTCCTTTGCTGTTGATTTCCTCCAGCAGTTTCATAATCTCCCACGCATTATTGTTATCCAGATTTCCGGTCGGCTCATCTGCAAGCAAAATGCTCGGCTCATTGATCAGAGCACGGGCAATCGCCACTCTCTGCTGCTCACCTCCGGATAGCTGTTTCGAAAAGAACGGTATTTTTGCGGCAAGTCCCACCATAGAAAGCATAAGCGGTACTTTTTTTCTTAATATGGCTGTTCGGCTCACCAACCACCTTCTTCTGTGCAAATGCTACATTGTCATAGACATTGCGGTCTTTCAACAGACGGAAATCCTGAAATACCACTCCGATGTTTCTCCTGAATTTCGGGATCTGCTTCCTTCGGATCTTTCCAAGCTGCTTTCCGCCAATGGTAATACTTCCTTCCGTTGGTTCGAGTCTTACAAACAATTATGTTATATTTACCACAGGAGTAAAACAGACAGCCAGCATTACCGTCCTCGAATATTCTGTTGAGCTGTACAATGCTGTGCCCGAAGAGCCAGCCATACTATGGTACAAATACCGTTCTTGTGGCAGGCTGGCGAAGACAGCTAATGCGTGATGAAACTGCTGAAAGCTGATACTTGGCTGGAAATTGTAATTGCTGGTGATGACATTTGGCTAGTGTCTTTTTTATCGAGGCAGGCAATTTCAAAAATGTTTTCTTCCGTATTGGCCAGTGCGGTGTGAAGGGCCAATGTTTGAATCCATGTTTATCCAGGCGATGCCGAACTGGCGCACTATTCGAGAGGCAGGCAATCCCGCTTTGCAGAAAGCCACGTCTCGGAAGATATTCTGACAATGTGATCAGCGCAATATGTCGATACCGATCAGCTGCTTGTGCGCTGACGGTATTATCGAAAGATGCAATCTATTACAGCAGGCTCATTTGTTGTTCCAGACATATTCCGCGAACCGGTATCGGTCAGGCGCGATATTGTCGCAGAAGCCATGCTGCCGCAGGCTATTATTTCTTGCAGAAATTGCTGTTTAGTGACTCTGTACTGACCGGCGCCAGAAGCTGCATGACTGAGCCGAAAATAAGCTGGGCTAATAAAGTAAAAGTGAATAATATCGACTGGCCAGTATCCCGCCTCAGCAACGATCGCGATTGCGGCAGACGCGGTATGGTGCGGCTGGAGCAACGGTGTTAAGTCGAAACTGGCTGGAAGTTGGCGACAATGAAGGCTGCGAAAAAAAGGGGACAAAAATCCATTTGGTTATCGTTAATTTATTGAACATGGTGTGGTTAAAAATGAACAACCAAGCACTGAAGGCAGGAAGCGGTAAACTGTCAACTAATGGTCAGGGAGGATGCGTCCCATTCGCTCCGATGACAACTGCGAAGCGCAGAACAGAACGTGACAGAGGCTACTTCGTTGTCGCTGGGCAACTCACTGCATTGACTCACGGAGGCATCAGCCGGATATCAAGCTGGAGATCTAATACAGCGATT
>VOFJ01002776.1_pt1 | contig 89546 bp, 92 predicted proteins | sample 5384081 | NCBI WGS metagenome assembly VOFJ01 (sample SAMN12384729, study PRJNA508395) | human gut metagenome | isolation source: healthy gut I | host: Homo sapiens | reverse complement strand
TGCATATAAAAGACTGGCTTTGAAGGAGTTTGGTATTTGAAATATATCATATTGGGTTTTTACTATATGTTTCCTATTTCATCTATTACTCCATATTTTTTTATTCTCTTAAAATCAAATTATATTTAATATTTGTTACTCTTTCTATCTTATAAAATTTTCGTTTCTTTTCCATAAATACATAGCAATAGCGACAAATACTAAAATTGTTATTATTGTTATTATAATTATTTTTACTTTTTCTTCATCTGTTTTCCCCCATCCACTTTTTTTAGTAATTTCTTCGAAGCACGGAGATTAAAATCGCCCATACATTTTTTATTTATTTTGCATATTTTTAACACGTTTTATTCTTTTATCTTCATATTCCTCTATTTTGTATGTTAGTTTTCCATCTTCTATTATTGTTTCTTCTCCTTCTGGTGGTAGTTCTTCAAGTTTTCCTAATAAATATCCGATAAAGTCTCGTAACTTCCATCTGATATTTCTATTCCTATTATTTTTTCTTAAATCTCCTATAGATATGTTGCCATTTACCATGTATTTTCTGTCTATAAGTTCATATTCCAATTCTTCTGCTCATGTGTTCGTCAAATATATATTTCCCACAAGCTCCCTCAAGTATATCTTCCATTGTAACTAATCCTGCTGTTCCACCATATTCATCTATAACTATTGCCATTTGCATCTTGTTTCTTTTGCAACTGTCTAAACAATTTGTAACAACAGGCGAATTTATGGAAGAAGAAGCATTTTCCCGGAATCTGGATTTGATACCTTTACTTCCGCTGAGTATATGAAGGATGAGAATCAGAAGAACCCGCTGGGCTGGACCAAGGACAGCGTGCTTACTGGATGAGATCATCAAATGTCTGGATTCCACAGAGGGCCCGGATTATGTATACACTATTTCCGTACAGGGACATGGGGGATTATCCGTCTGAACCGGTACTGAAAAATCCGAGATCACAGTTTCCGAGTGCACCTACCGGGAGGAACAGCAAGTGGGAGTACCGTAAACCAGATTCATGAGATGAATAATTTTTTGTCAAAGAGCTGACAGATATAGCTGCCGATTATCCGGAGGATGTGGTTCTGTTATGTACGGTGACCATCTGCCGACCATGGACTGACTGTGGAGGATGTGGATAACAACATCTCTCTCAGACAGAGTATGTGATGTGGGATACTTTGGACTTAAGAAAAAGAAAAAAGAAAATCTTGCGGCATACCAGATGGCGGGAGGACCGTGTAGGTATCCATGAGGGAAATATTTTCAAATATCATCAGGCAAGAAGAAACACCAAAAATTATCAGGTGGATCTGGAAACCCTGCAGTACGATCTTCTCTGGAAAAGCAGTATACATATGACGGAGCGAAACTCCTTTGAGCGGACAAAGATGCGTATGGGGAATCTATGATACCAATGCTGGATTCCATTCAGGTTGTGTCTGAGACGGATCATACCTATTATATCCAGGGAACAAACTTTTTACGCCGTCCAGCCAGGTGAAGATCAACGGAGAATGGTACGATACGGTTTACGTGAATCCTACCAAGCTGATCATTACCGGAAAGAACTGGATGATTTTGACCGGCTCTCGGTAGTGCAGCGAAGCAACAGTTCCACAAGAAAGGCCATGACAAAGAGCCATGACCGGGCGGTTTATGCACTGCTCTCGACAGTAAGTGGAAACTTTGACAGCGAAAAAAGCAGCATTGATAGAAACACATCCGATACAAAAATGTCGGATAAAATATGCTGGCCATTAGACTTCGACATTTTACCACTATTATATAATGGTATCGTATCGACAGGAGGGGAGAGAATGCCCCTTGAAACATTATAGATAAGATAGTTACGTATTGCTCTTTTTACATGCTCCTTCCCGGGAAATGCATATACTTTTAATAAGGATTATGATTTATTCCTTACGTTGGCAGATGCTGCCCTATGCCTGTTTTATAAGGAGCATCTGAAACAAAGTGAGGATACACCACTTACCACTTACTATACGGACAGAAACGGAATCCCCGTTGCAATAGACATAACAGGGAAAGAAGGAAAGGTTAAGATGACGGATAATGCTAACTTTTTCTGTATTGGGCCAAGTGGAAGCGGTAAAAGTTTCCACATGAACAGCGTCGTAAGGCAGTTGCTTGAACAGAATACCGATGTAGTCATGGTAGATACCGGTGATTCTTATCAAGGAATATGTGACTATTTCCAGGGAAAGTATATCTCTTATTCCAAGGAGCAGCCGATTGCGATGAATCCGTTTAAGATAACATTTGAAGAGTATGACCTCAATTTCGGAGAAAAGAAAAATTTTCTGAAATCTTTGATTTTTTTGCTTTTCAAAGGTGACAAGGCACCCACTAAAATTGAGGATAAAATCATTAATCAAACGATTGTAGAATACTACAATGCTTATTTTCACCCCTTTGAAAAGTTCTCGAATGAGCAGCGTGCAGACTTGCGGAAGATGTTGCTGCTGAATGACAAAAAAAATGGTGAGTTCGATAAGTTTGTGAAAAAGTATAATAGGCCTGAATCTCAGACTGGTATAAATCATGTTGAACCTCAAATATATTCTGATGATGTCTTATCGTCAAAAAATATAGAAAAACGAGCTAAGTCTATACGTCAGATTGAAAAGCTGAAAGCGTTGGCCAATGACGAGAATGCCCCATCTGCAGAACGGCAAAATGCACTTGTGGCTATTGACAGGTTGCGTAACGAGGCTTTGCAAGACCACTATCTCCAGCACATTGAGGCCCACATAGATTATCTTGAAAAAAATAAGCGGAATCTGAAAGTGTCCGAATTGTCATTCAATTCATATTATGAATTCGTTTTGGAACGCATCCCTCAGATTACGGCAGAAGAAAATATTGAATTCAATATCCATGATTTTGCGTCTATTCTAAAGCAATATTACAGAGGTGAGGAATTAGGCGATCTTCTCAACTCTGATATTGATGAATCTCTATTTGATGCTCCGTTTATTGTTTTTGAAATAGACCGAATCAAAGATGATGCGATTCTTTTCCCTATCGTCGTGTTGATAATAATGGACGTGTTTTTACAAAAAATGCGTTTGAAAAAAGGACGGAAAGCGCTGATTATAGAGGAGGCGTGGAAGGCCATCGCGTCACCTACCATGGCTGAGTATATTAAATACCTTTACAAGACGGTTAGAAAATTCCATGGCATAGCAGGAGTTGTGACACAGGAACTCAATGATGTCATTGATTCGCCCATAGTAAAAGAGGCTATTGTTAATAATTCCGATATAAAGATTCTGCTCGACCAGACCAAGTTTAAAGACAGGTATGATGATATCGCGAGTATTCTCGGTCTGACTGATGTCCAAAAGCAACAGATATTTACAATTAACGCCCTCAATAATAAAGAGGGAAGGAGTTATTTCAAAGAGGTGTGGATATGCCGTGGCTTGGAATCTGATGTGTTTGGGGTGGAAGAACCGCCGGAATGTTATTGGGCATATACAACTGAACGTCAGGAAAAGGAAGCTCGCATTATTTACCGTGACTATTATGGGTCGTTTCAGAGTGCCATAGAAGCTTTGGAACGTGATCGGAAAGAACTCGGCGTCGGATATCTTGATTTTGCACGACAGGTTAATGCTCACAAAAAAGTCATGAAGCTATGGAAAGAGTAAAGAGGTTATTGCTCCCGATATTATTAGTAGTAGCATCCGGGGCGTTTTGGGGGAATGCACAACTGATGAGTTTTTCTCCCAGTAAGATGACATTGCAGCTCCTTGCTAAAATCAAAGCGAGACAATTGGTCGATGGAAATATTCAGCTTTCCATGCTTGATTCGATTCAGGCGATACAAACACGCATCATGACATACTCGATGTCTCTGAATGCTTTGACACAAGCCTATCATGCGTCAATGAGGAATATTGACGGATTCGGAGAGGAATCTGCCAAATACAGACAGATTTTCAGCGATGCTCAACGTATAGGTGAAATCACTCCTAAGCTGATTGGATTGCTGTACAACAATACAGGTGAAAATTGTCTTAAACTGTGTTTCTCTTTAGGCGACATTACTGCGGAGGCTGCATCTTTGATGAGTGCGTATATATCAATCTGCGCCAATGGGTCGATTCTCAACCCATTGGCTCATTATGGAGGCGTAACCGAAAATGATGGGTACAATTTTATGTCACGACAAGACCGTATTGAAACTGCCGATGCCATTTGTAACAGGATGATGCATATGAGGCGCGCATGCGAGACTCTTTATATAAAAATTAAAACGATTCAGGAGGCACCACTTCTTAAGGTGGTGGATGCAAAATCGTTTTATAATGCTCAGGAGGGTTCCAGAATTGCGGAACAGATTCGTTCTGATTTTAAAAATCTTGGCCGAAAATAATTCTATCATGAAAAGGCAAGGAATATTATTTTGTGTGGCAATGGTATTGCTGGCGCAGCCTTTCGCCATTAAGGCGGATGGCTTCGATTGGGATTGGTCTCAGGCTATTCAAATCGAGGCTTTGGTGCAGTTGCACAAAAAAACGTATTATGCAGAGGTCGATGCGTTGTCAAAAATAGCTGATTCTGAGTTGATAAATAATGGAATAGAGAATAAATCAGCAGATTATGCAGATGTTACGGATATCTTGAGTAAAAAGAATGATAATATCAACAGCATTCTTATAGCTGCCAATCTGCTTGCTGGCTGTGCGATGAAAATCCCAAAACTCATACAGGAATATCAGGATTTTATAGTGGTGGCGGATGAAGCGATGAGAATTAATCCCCAACTGAGCGATATCGTCGTTGTCACCAACGAAAAGGTGGCAGAGGAACTATCTCATTGCTACAAATCTCTGGCGCATATAGGTCTGATAAGTTCTGCTATTCTTAAAGCCTCTCCTGATGAGAAAGTAAATGCAGCCATGAAGGTTGCAGATGCTCTTGGAAATACGCGAAATATAATTGCCAAAGCAAAATATAAGTGCAGGGCAATGTCGGTGTTGCCTGTGAAAAAACAGACAGACGATCGGAATACTATAAAGCTAATAAGGTCGGATGTCGCAAGAGAAATTACGGAATCGTGGACTGCCATAAAAAAACGATAAGATGATGAAACGATGTTTGATTTTTCTTGTCCTCTTCGTAACCGTTGAGGCTTATTGTGATGATTTAGGTGGCTTTCGCAGGCATTTAAGTGCAATGGAGTTCGAGGGTACGGATTGGAATTTCAGCCCGAACACCTATTATGGAACATGGCATGCAAAGTCATACGGAGCTAAATGGAATTGGTTTAAGTTCAGTATCGATTTTGACGAAGGTAAGGCAAAATTGGGAAAGGTATCCCCTCCAAGACGGATGCAAAACATGTCTCAGGAATTCCGTAAACGGAAAATGAAAGCCGAAGAGCAGCATATTAAAAGCATTCTGGATACAAGATTGAGGGAAACCGCGGACCGAAGTATCGATCTTGTCTATGGAATGTACGCCGAGAGGTTTGACAGGCTACGTCTGGCTACTTCCATTGCGGTATCTTATGCAGTGCAATTCAGTAAAGGTGAATGGACGGACTTGTGTAACCAGATATTGATGAATCAACAAGTTATTGAAGAATCAATAGAAGATGCACATAAATCAGGCTTGTCAAATCAGTTGGAAAATTCAAAGAGACAGGAATATTATGAGATTGCATTGGCGAATTATAAAAAATGTGCCGCACATGCCGTGAAAATGGCAAAATTGGCAGCTGCTGTTTATAGCATCGATTATACAATAACACCAATCAAACCACTAAGATGACCGATTTATTTATAACTTGTTCAGCCGGCATCGGCCTTATTGATGAAACCTTGGAGGATCTGTTAAACTACATGCGGACACAAGGTGACATGTGGAATGCCCTTGAGGCAGATATTCTCGGAACGGCGCGCGCACTCGGCCTTTTGCTGGCATACTGTATGGCGGCATATTACGCATGGGAAATGATGCTCGGCCGTAAAGGACTGGATGTGATGAAATTGTTGCGAATATTAGCAATTTCATTTTGCATAACATTTTCGCCACAATTATGTCAGGCGCTGGCTTCCCCCGGATTTAAGTTGGAGGCGCAGGCACGGTCGATTGCTTCCGAAAGCAGTACCATGGTTGATGCAAAACTTGATGAATTGAGAGATGTTCAGGCGCAGTATGAAAAGAAACAAGATGAGGCCGGATGGGATAATATGAAGGCAATCTGGGCTGCGGCCAGTAAGGACGATAGTGAAACCAGTTATTGGAGCGCCATAGCTACAACTTGGTCAACAATCACGGATTGGGTGAGTGATAATCCAATGACCAAAATTTTCAAAAATGCCACAGACTGGCTTACATCGCTTGTAGTGGAATTTGTACAATGGTTAATCCGGTTTATCGGTGAAATCATATTCCAATTCATGTATTTCGGGCTTTTCCTGGCTCAGGCTGTTATAATGAAGGTGCTCGCTCTGTTCTGTCCGATTGCCTTTGCATTGTCTCTTGCACCTCCATTCCGGAATGCGTGGTCTCAATGGATTGGCAAATATGTCAGTGTATCTTTATGGGGATGTCTGATTTTTATTGCTTTAATCTATGTCAATCATATCCTTGCGTATACCGTAGGCCTTGATATAGCACAGTATAAGGCAGCTCTTAATCAGCCGATTGTAGATTCCTCAAAATCCCTTTCATTATTCCTTTCGAGTTCGTTGGGAAGCACTTGCATGTATGTGATGGGGCTGTGTGCCGGGGCATACACATTAAAATTTGTACCAGAACTGGCTTCATGGCTGATTCCGGGTGGCGTATCAAGCGGATTGGGCGCCGCTGGGGCAAGTTCCGGTTCCAATGTAGTTGGCTCTGTAGGCGCTATTGGCGGAATGGCTGTCGGCGCGGGTGTCGGGGCGGCTGTGGCTGGACCAATGGGTGTGGCTGTCGGCTCGCAAATTGGTGGCTCTATCGGGCGTGGAAATGTCGGCGGTGCTGTCGGCGGTGTGGCGCAAGGCATAGGCGCGTCATCTGCAAATCGAAAACACAATTAACAATCTAAGTCACTTTTTTACTTATATATGTTGATAGAGAATCTTGCCCTTAAAACAAAGCTTGCCCAAGTGACGGTGATAGGCTCATTGATAGCATGTACTGCAATTTGCGGATTGTGTCTGTTCTTCTGCATGAAACTTGTAACTACGGAACGTTCTCAGGTTTATGTGTTGGATGGTGATATTCCGTTTCTGGCAGAACGAACGCAACAGGAGGCCAACTTCATCATGGAGGCGAAAGCTCATATCTCGTTGTTCCACCAATATTTCTTCAACTTACCTCCTGATGATACATATATAAAATGGTCGTTGGGTAAAGCTTTGTACATGGCGGACAATTCTGCACTGAAGCAGAAACAGGCCATGGAAGAACGTAATTTTTTCTCTGATCTTGTTTCTTCTTCCGCCTCGTGTATGGTTGTCTGCGACTCCATCATTCTAAATGAACATACCAAACAATTCGATTATTATGGAACACAGATTATAAAACGCAGAACCAATAATATAAGGCGACAACTTCACACATCAGGTTATCTGTCGAATGTGCAAAGGTCAGAGAATAATCCACATGGATTACTGATCTATAAATGGAAAACGCTGGAGAATGCCGATTTACAACATTAATATAAATAAATATGCCAAAGTTTAAAACTAATATCCGCAATTCAATCCGGAATATCCAGTTCAGGATTGGAAATGCCGTATCGCCGCATGTTGCTTCGGCGGCAAATAAGGCATTGAACAAAATCCGATTTTCCGAAAAATGGGAGGCGTTTACAGATTGGTTCTCCGGGCATAAAAAAACAGGTTTGGGCATCTTCATGGGCTTGATGACCGTTTTGCTTGCCTATTCGGTTATTGCTCTGATGGTACCCATGAACAGAACCGGTAATGCTTCTAATGACACATCGCAGACAGTGCAGGAGATTGATGCGGTCAACAAAACATTGAATGGATTCCGTGAAACCCAATATAACGGGACAAGGATTCGCATGAAAGAGAGAGCTATCGGAGGAAGTATCAATGCCATCAAAGCAAAAATAGATTCAATACAGGCTCTCCCGTCTTTGACGTATAATGATTCAATTCAATTATACCAATATTATCAGCAACTGGAAGCAATTATAAACTCTTCAAACGATTCCCAAAATGAAAAGATTAATTTTCGCAGCCCCAAATATATTTTTCCATTGGTCATATTCCTCCCTTTGGTGTTCGTATCTTGGCAATTGGCTGATCTATTCGCGGGAGAAGAGGATGGTGCTGCTTTGGTTGAGCAAGATGGCTTGAATATGGATATTCCTCAAGCGAATACCAAGGAGCTTGGCAGTAAGCTTCAAGAGATGCAGCGACGTTATGGAGAGAAAGATGAAAATGCTTTGTCAGCCATTGGTGCAATTGATGACGAGTTTATGGCAGTGGAATCATCGGAAGAATCCATGCAGGGATATTCGGACGACGAGCTGGCCGCTATCGCAGCTTCTCTTGGTGAGAGCGCCAATGCAGGTCATTCCCAACAGGAAGAATATCGTCGGGCAATGCAAGCTGCCCAGGAACAAGCCATGGCATTTCGTGATGCCCTTAAAAATAATTCAAGTAATAATCGGCAGTATGATTATTCTCCGGATAGACGTCAACAGGATATCGATGATTATCAGATTGAAATGGAAAGGTTGGCGGCGGAAACAAAAATGAAACAACAGATAATGGCAAAGGCTTTTGGTTTAAATGAAGAAAAGACGATTGATACACCCACAGAACCCACACCGGAATTGCCAAAGCCTCAATTGGTATTGAAATCACCCGAAGCAAATGCCGAGAGGTTTCATTCCATTCAGTCGGAGGAGGTGTCTGCTGAGAATTCGCTTATAAAGGCCATGATTGACAAAACTACTAAAGCCTCCGATGGTACGAGACTCAGGTTCAAGCTCCTTGATGATGTCACCATACCAGGACGGGATGGTGTGTCATCTGTTTCATTGAAGAAGGGTACATTCCTTTATGGTACTGTGACCGGATTTAAACAGCAACGGGTCATGGCAAATATTACAAGCATACTTGTCGGGAATCAGTTTATTAATGTTGATCTCGCCGTTTTTGATAATGATGGAATGGAAGGATTCTATGTGCCGGAATCGTCTTTCCGGGAGTTTATGAAAAATGCTGGTTCCCAAGCAGTACAATCCAATATCAATATTTCTTCCGGAGGATATGGAAGGTGTCTCTGCTGAAATGATGGCACTGCAGGCTTTGCAGAATGTGTATTCTTCTGCGACAAATGCGCTTTCGCAGAATTTTCGTAAAAACAAGGCCACGATTAAATATAATACCATCGTGTATTTGATTAATTCCAATGATGCGCGTTGATTAATTTAATATAAAACCATATTATCATATTGTTATGTTATTAAAATATTTTTTATCTGTTCTGGCTTTGCTCGTTGTTGGTTTCAATGACATTGCAGCATCAGTAAAGCAAAATTACATCGTTTTAAACAAGGATGTGACAACATGTATCGTCATGCCGGAAAATATCAAAACACAGGATATTTCAACGGCGAATATAGTTGGAAATCAGTTTACCGATAATATGATAAGATTGAAGCCCTCCACGGAGGTCGATTCACTTTCAGGGAAAGAGGTTTGCAATTATGTTAACGGCCAGCTTCTCGGTACTATTACTCTGGTAGGGGAACGTCACATGATTCAGTTGGATGTACTGTACAACGGCAGACCCGAGGCCGCCACACAGTCAAAGTTTGTCTCATATGATGACCTGAGAGCATATTCTAATCCGAAGGTCGGTATGTCTGAACAGGATATGGCGAAATTTGCATGGGCAGTATATAGCTCCGGCCGTAAATTTCATTGCTTGACATCAAAGGCAAACGGTCTTAAGGCTACAGTCAACAATATATATGCAGTCGATAATTACTTTTTTATAGATTTCACGATAGAGAACAAGTCTAAAATAAAATACGATATTAATGAACTGCGTGTATTCCTGACAGACAAAAAGGAGGTAAAGGCAACCAATGCACAGACCTTGGAAATACGTCCTGTATATACGCTAAACGCCAATCCTTCTTTCAAGAAAAATTATCGTAATGTCATAGTTCTGGAAAAACTGACATTCCCCGAAGAAAAAATATTGCGGATAGAACTTTCGGAAAATCAGATCTCGGGACGCGTTATTGATATTTCCATTGAATATAACGATATCCTCAATGCGGATGGCTTTTCGCCCGATGTCCTCCGGTCTATTGCAAAGGCTCCGGTGGTACCGCATATGAACCGCGACTATTATGAACAACCAAAATCAAAATGATTGTGTGAGTTACCATAAATGTAATGATATTAAATATTGTCGTACAATGAAACGCATACTTTTTACCGCTATTTTACTGATAGGTTGGCTTGTGTCCAAAGCTTCTGACCACGAAAGCCGGATTCTGATAAACGCCGGTTTTCTGTTCCCCGAAACAATCAATGCCTCCGTTGGATATGAACGTGATTTGGGCTATGGCAACAATATTGCAGTTTTAGGCGAGATTGGTAATCATTGGCAACATCCCACCTGTCATATGTTCTGGAAGGGATATTACTGGGGTGGTGAGGCCCTGTATAAGCATCCCATCAAACGGTTCAAAAACTCTTTGATTCGTGTGTATGGCGGGGCTGCTGCTGGTGCCTATGTAAAAAGATTCTATCTGGGGGCGGAAGCCGGTTTTGAATATGATTATGTATTCCATAATGGATGGCACTTTACAATCACGCAAAAGAATTCGGTGAATTTTTTCCATGGCGACACTTTCAAAAACGGTTTAATGATTGGAATTAAAATACCTCTTTGATTTAATATGGCAACTACACTCAGTTTTGTAAGGCTTTCTGATAAGGAACTCAAGGAGTTTCTGATGGCCAGTAAATCCGCTGACCGTGAGAAATTGGAAGAGGTGTTCCCAAACGTGGCTTTTCGGAAGATTCTTGAAATCATAGAGAACGAAATCCTGAGGGAATGTGCCGAACGCTGGCTTGAAATTCAATTGGAGGGTGAGAGCAAAGATGATACACATCATGTCCCGGAATAGATGCTGATGCATAGTGTCGCCGATATCCTTAAATACGCCCTTTTCACTTGCAAGAGTGAAAGGGGCTTTATCCACAAAATAACTGAAAAACATCTATTATGCCGTTTGAAGAAACTCGAGAGCAACAACAGATCTATAATCTCTTCCGGTCATGTATTTATATATGCCTGATTATTGAATTGGTTGTGAATGTGCCGATTGCTCCTGATGATGCCTTTGTAAGCATGTTTGTCAGAATCATATCGTCTATAAATGTATTCAATACCGTCGGTTCAGCCAAAATCGCAGAATTTGTTTGTGTACTTATAACATGCATCGGTACGACAGCGAAAAAATCGCTGAAATTCAATGTCCGGAATATGGTTGTTTTCCCTGTGGTTACCGGGGAATTCTTACTGGCATGTGCTTTGTCTTTTTATTCTGCCGATTGGGGGAATGACGGACTTGGGCGTTCCGACAAGCCGGTTGGCATATGCGGCATGTTCTGTACTCGGTGTCATGTTCATCCATCAGGGGCTTGATGCAATCGCCAGATATTTTAAGCATACGTTGGATGAGGATCGATTTAATTTTGAGAATGAATCGTTCCCCCAGTCGGAAAAAGATTGACAGTAACGAATACTCTGTTAACATCCCGATGATATTTTATTATAAAAAGAAAATGCATGAGGGATGGATTAATATCATCAATCCGTTCCGAGGCACAATCGTTTTGGGAACTCCCGGCTCCGGTAAGTCTTTCGGTGTGATCGACCCTTTCATTAGGCAACATTCCGCAAAGGGTTTTGCCATGATGGTCTATGATTATAAGTTCCCTACATTGGCCAAGGAATTGCTCTATCAATATTTGAAAAATAAAAAACTTGAAAAATTGCCGGAGAACTGCGATTTCCATATCATCAATTTTTCTGATGTGGAATACTCTGCGCGTATCAATCCCATTCAAAAGAAATATATCCCGGATCTGGCGGCTGCATCCGAAACTGCCGCCACACTTTTGGCAGCCCTCAATAAGGGTGACGGAGGGAAAAAAGGTGGTTCGGAAGCGTTCTTTGCGAACGCGGCGGAAAACTTTTTGGCTGCCATAATCTATTTCTTCGTTAATTTCAGACCTGTGGCATGGCGTAATGGCAGAAAGCTGCGTCACTTTGTCCATTTCCGCGATCGGAATTTGGAAATCAAGATACGTCGTTGGGATAATGTGACAGGTGTGGATCCGAACAATCCTGATAATGTGGTATTGACTTTCACCCGGAAAGATATGTCAAATGCCGCCGTGGACGAAGACGGCATGTTCATACCTCTGGAGGGGCTTGCGTATGATGAAATCAATGGCATGGGGGAAATTATTATTGATAAGGAATGGTATGAAGATGAGAACGGAAATGTGGTGGAACCGGACACTATATCGGGGGAATATTCTGACATGCCCCATGTCCTTTCTCTTCTGGGGAAGGGATATGCCGAGGTTTTGATATTCTCATGCAGGATGATCATATAGCCTCATTGATGGCGCCGTTTCAATCGGCGTACAGCAACAGGGCCATGGAGCAGCTCGAGGGTATGGTGGGTACCTTACGAGTGAATTCCGCTCGGCTCGTATCTCCGGAAGCATATTGGGTGTTCTCAGGGGACGATTTTGATTTGAAGATATCCGACCCTAAGAATCCTTCTTATCTTGTTATTGCGAACGATCCCGAAAAGGAACAGATTATGGGGTCATTAAACGCGTTGATTTTGAACAGACTGATTACAAAAGTTAATTCTAAGGGGAATTTGCCTGTAAGCATAATTGTAGATGAGCTGCCAACATTATATTTCCATAAGATTGACCGACTTATTGGTACTGCACGGTCTAATAAGGTATCAGTAACTCTTGGTATTCAGGAATTGCCGCAGTTGGAGGCCGATTACGGGAAAAATGGTATGCAGAAAATAATCACCACATGTGGTAATATTTTCATGGGGGCTGCCCGAAGTAAGGAAACGTTGGAATGGGCTCAGAATGATGTTTTTGGGAAGGCAAAACAAATCACTCAATCAGTGTCTATAAACGGAAACAAAGTTTCGTCGTCTCTTTCTGAAAAAATGGATTTCCTTGTGCCGGCTTCAAAAATTGCAGATATGGCAACCGGGTGGCTTGCCGGACAGGCCGCACGAGATTTTAATCCCACTGAACAGAAAATGTTTTCCAATTTTAATATAGCGGAATCAAAAGACTTTAAAACGACCAAGTATTTTTGCAAAACCAATTTTGACATGCCGGCTATCAAAAAAGAGGAGAGCCGATATGTAGAGATTCCCAAAATCTATGCATTTAAAAACGAAAGGGAAAGAGAAATAATTCTCAATAGGAACTTCAAACGGATTAATAAGGAGGTCGATGATATGATAGCTGAACTTGCGCCTCGTTAGACGGATTTCCTATATCCCTAATCCCCGGCTTCTCGTGTGCTTAAATGGCAATGTCTGGAAAATTCTATCTGGAGCCGCTATCATGTTGTTAATCCTTTCTTCGATTAGCGGCCACTCGTAGCTGCCGCAGATTATGCTGATTGGCGTTGTATAATCGATGTCGTTAAAATAATTGACCGCACGCAACGGTATTAAAGGGGAGGAGGATGGGTACTTATGTGCATAGGCTTCGAGCATTTCTCTGAATGAAAGCCTTGTGGAAACGGCTGCGATGTCTACAAAGTCTTTCAGGCGCGTGCCGTTTCTGGATATTGCATTGAGTTTCATTGCGGCAATATCTTGGATGGAGTAAAGTCGTATGCCGCTGCGGTCCATGACGATTGGCCGCACATAGGGATATGCGTGAGTGATGAGGTCTAATTTGACATCGGAGATATACCCCTTTATAGTATTGTTGGCTATATTGGAAATGTTGAGGCCGTACTCTGAAATCAAATGCTCGGATAGATCGCTGCTATTAAAACTTTGGGCAGAGAACAGGTCAAGGTCTATGCTCAGACGATGTCCTAAATGTAATGCAAGCGCTGTGCCTCCGGCCAAATTGAATGCATTTAATCTGGCGTCGCGGCAGAGTTTTCCCAAGATTTCAAAAGTGCGGCTCTCGACTGTTCCTGTAAATAGCATTTTAATTCAGTTTTGGGGATTTGGAAATACGTCTCGATAAAATTGATATAGATGGGGGGTAGGTATGGGATTTGTTTCAGAATGTTTTTGAAATTGTCCAGGCCTCCATATAGTTCAATTGCGGCATAATAATCTGATGGGAATCCGCGCTCGATGACGCGTTGGACTACAAGGATGCGGTGTTTGTTCCAGTCGAACGATTCCAGATTCCCACAATCCCATAAAAGACTTTTATTGATGTTTAATCCAAGATGATTACGCCAGTCGCCGAACCACGCTCCATTGGCATAGCCGGGAAGCTTTTGGCTTGTGTTGCTTATATGAGAGTTTAACGTTGTCATATCTCTTCAAAGATACAAAAAATATGGGATATGTCAATAGCATTCAGGGGTATATCCATACTATTTTTATTGTTCATTATCCCTCGGATAATTAATGGGGTGGCACTGTGAGATATTGGTCAATGATGCGTTTCACCTTCTGGATGTATAATGGATCTTCGGCATAACCGAGTTTATCAAGGAATTCGAAATAATCTCCACCTTTGTATTTATACTGGACTTTATCCCTGTATGCTTTGACAGATTCGGTCCAGTGACGGAATTTATAATATTTCCCATCCCAGGATTGAGTGAGGCCGAAAAGGTTGTTGTCACGGTGACATACTGTCGATGAGAACCACCCGGTTTCATGTATGGCCTGTGCCAGCACTATTACAGGGAATTTGAGCTGTTCTTTTACGATGATTCGGAACAAGTTCGGAATTGTGAGGTCTATGCTGTCAAGGGTATGACCATCTTTATTGGCCGGATTATACATACTCAGGGAAATATTGGCCGGATTGTAGTTTTGGTTAGTGGGGGCAGCGGACAATGCCGAATTTCGTATTTGTGCAGAACGCTTTACAAAATCCAGCATGAGAGAATCAGACATCATCATATATGCGGCCAGCTTGGCGCTCAATTCCGCATTATGCGCGGTTAATGTGTCGTGAGATAGGCTGTCGGGGGGCATAAAGCCCTTTCCACTATCAATGATATAAGTCCTTTTTATGGAATCAGCTTGATAGGTACGGCTCTCGTCCTCGTTGTTCGCAGCAAATTGTCTGACATGTGTTGATGTCGTGACCGGTTCATTCCCTCCAAGTGTAAAGAATTGGGCTTGTGTCACGGGATGGCTCAACAGCAGGATTGTTGTCGTTAATATTTTGATGTTGCATTTTGCACTTGCTGTTTGAATAAAGCCTACTTTTGTCATCATAATATTTTAAGGTCTGCTCTTGGGTTATATGCAAAGTTCACGTTTTGTGGGTTCAATCGGAGGTTTTGCAACGTTAATATACCGGAAGAGTATGCCTTACTGAGTCTCATTAATCTGATAACAAAAATGAATCAAGCAGCACCGTTTAACGAAAGTAATCTCCCGTATGATAAACTCGCTCTCGTCGGAATTACTCAGGAGGGTATTAATGCCATGCCGCAGCTCCTCCGTGACGCTATTTTCAATGGCGATAAAACCCCATTGATTGAGGCAAGAATGATTACCACAAATGGCCGGAGCATACTTGTACCCTTGCGTATTCAGATTACGCGTGACCAAAATGGCAAGCAACTCATGTTGGTATTCCCGGTACATAAAGAACAAAACCGGATTCCAAATCTCACGAATCAAGAACATGACACATTGTTGTCTGGAAATGTCATTGTGAAAACCATGGGCGCCGGAAGCTCCAGAAAGCCTTATTTTTTACAACTTGACCCCGAGACAAATTTCATTATACGTAAAAGTCTGGATGAAGTCGCTGTTAACAATCGAATAGCGGATGTAGAGCGGATAAATCATATTCAATTAGGAACCGAACAGAAAAAGCGTGTCAGGGATGGAAAACCAGTTGAATTGAATGTCGGGGACGAAACGGTTGTCGTTGGCGTGGATCTACGTGAACCGCAACATTTCCGGACATTGAATGGCGATATGAAAGAATGGGAGAGACAACGAATGATTAAATACGATCTTGACCATCCTGAATATATGGGTTTTGTCCAGACGGATGCCAACCGGTGGGAGTATGCTCAGGTTATTGAAGCTCAGAGATTGAACCGCCGGATGTCGATGGGCAATCATCGGGGACAAGCAACTGCTGATGGGTTGAAATTGTGATTGAATGAGAATGAATTCAGCTATATCCATATTTAAAATCTTAATTATGAATGGTTAGGATTCATCATGTGTAATAATATATCAAATGGGTGTTTTTTCATGCACCAGGTTAGTAAATAGAGAATTTTGAATTAGTTCAACAAAATGATTGAGATGTTGATACATCGCAATCGCTTGATGGCCCGTCTGTGAAGATGGGCTGTCTTGTTTTTGCTGCGTGATGAATTTTGATGTTGCATTTTTTATCGGCCAGTGCTTAAAAAAATAATTTTGCAGAGTACATCCTGATCTGGGAAAGACTGACACCGTGGTATACAACAGCTATGACTGATATTCGGTTTCTGTGTACTTGGATGGATGCCAATGCTTCGTTTGCTTTTATTCGCCCAATAGTTTGATTCTGTTTAAATGTTGTATCTATGGAAAAAAAAGGCAGTGACAAATCTCAGAAAAGAAGCACGAAAAAAGCTAAATCAAACACTGTAAATGCTGTGAAACCGGAAAAGGTTGTTGTCTCTGAACAAAAAGAGAAGACAAAGCAACAGGAAGAACTTACACAATCTGTTGCTGTATCAGAAGAAAAGCCGCATCGACCTCCTCAATTTATTACGGAAAATTTACAGGAGGTCACGCATGGGCGCGTTTTTCAATCCAAGTTAAATCCGGAGCACTGGTACTTTACTGCCAAAATAGACGGGATGCAGCTGCGGCCAAGGCTTATGAGACCGGAGGATGTGGCTGCCGCATCTGAAATCGGACGCAATGAATGGCCCAAAATGGTCGAATCGTTAATGAAAAAATATTTCCCGACTAAACTCTTGCCCCAAAAGACGGCAGAACAATTGGAGAATGACACGGTTCTGGAAGATGGTCGTGAAATCAACAAATTCAATGTGTTCAAAGAATCCAGGGAGGATAGACCTGACTTCGGTAAGTATAAATTCTATGCACAGGTAGGGAACGAAAAGTTCTCATGTGTGGCTATGCAAAATGATCTGGACGCATATTTCGATAGGGTGGCCACGCCACAGGAACTTGTTTCTAAAGTGTTTGGAGAACAACTACACTTGGCGTCACATTATAAGCAGTTTAATGCGCCCCCAGAAGTTACAAAGGATAATGTCCGCATCACAAAACCTCGGGGTGCTAACAAATGGCAGATTCATGTCGATATGGGGGAACGGGGAAAGACTGACGTCCGGGAACTTGCATATCATGATGGTGTCTCTTATTTCGAGACTAAAACTGCTTCACGAGTGCAGTTGGCAGCCAAATACTTTGGAACGGAGTTGTCAGAATTGGTCAGGCATCCGGCCGCAAAACAAGAACCGGTGAAAGGTATCCAGTTATAACTCGGTGCTAAAGAACCATGGTACTTTTTAAGGTCTAATGATTCATAAATATGGCAAAAATGTCTTATGACGAACGTGTAATGCTTTTGCAAGATGGCCGGATTGATCATTTGCAATTCGTAATGAATGGGGATGAAGGAGACGAGTTCCTGCAATGGTGTAGAATGCACCATGTGGAACCTCTTCCTGAAACGGCAGAGCTATTCATTGAAATGACGGAACAGTTTGGAGAAGCGCATCAATGATTTGACACCACATAAGATGAAAGATAAACTCGATAATATCAACCTTAAAAATCCGAAACAGCGGATCCTCGAACGTTTTACCGACATTCTTATAAAACGTATGGAGGAAATGCAAGCCTCGGAATGGGTTCGGGAATGGATTCCGGCCGGTGGGGTCGGCATGCCCAGGAACGTATCCGGCAGAGGCTATTCCGGATTCAACTCGTTCTTCTTGCAACTATTTACGGCTGTAAACGGATATGAGATGCCGGTGTTCCTTACCTTTAATCAGGCTCAGAAACTTGGTTGTGGCATCAAACGGGGCGAAAAGTCTATACCTGTCGTATATTATGATTTTATTTTTAAAGACAGGGAGGGTAACAGAATCCCGGAAGCTCGATATAGGGAGTTGTCAGATAACGAAAAAAAGGAATATCAGGTCATTCCGTTCCTGAAATCTTTTAATGTGTTTAACGTCGCGCAGTCTAACATCCAGGATATAAAGCCTGAACTAATTGAGAAGTTCAGGAAAGCGTTTATTCCAAAGTACACCATGGATACTTGCGGAATGTACCAGGACGAGGCTCTTGACAATCTTATTTTCAACGGGAAATGGGTGTGCCCAATTCTCGTGAAACAGGCTGATGGAGCGGCTTATCGGCCAATCATGGATGAAATTATAATCCCGCTTAAGGAACAATTCAACCATGAGGGTTACTCACAGGAGGAAATATACCGTGCCGGACAAGCCTTTTATGAAACTGCATTGCATGAAATGGCTCATTCTACAGGTCACCCGTCAAGGCTTGACAGGCTTCCTAAAAATGTAGCTTTTGGTGACAAAGAATACGCCCAGGAAGAATTGGTGGCAGAACTTTCTGCTGCTGTAATATGTCATTCGATGGGTTTTTCACGGCATATAGAAGATAATAGTGCAAAATATCTGAATTCTTGGATTAAACACTTGAAAGAGAAACCCCGATTTCTTGAATCTGTGATGGCATCGGTTAATAAGGCCACAGATTTTATGATTGACCAGATTGACAGACAGAACATGCTGCTTAATAAAGAATCGGTTCTGAGCAAAAACAGTCCGGCTTTTGCAGACAGTAGCGTGACGAATTCTCCAATCGATAATATTGTATTAACACAGCGACGGGATGGTACATCCGCAATAAGCGCTCAATATAATGCTGAAAAATTATTGCCTGTAACGGTTCCGGCTTCAGTAGCCAAAACCTCCGAGGCTCTCGTTGGGGACGCAAAAACAACCTATTTGCGACAGGTTGCCTTACGGTTCCTCGATAATCAGATGAAAGCTATCGACAAGGGGCTCATTAAATCTCACTCGATGAACATGACAGCCTGACAATAATCATGGTAGCCTATTGGTGATTGAAGTTTTATAGTTGGATTCACTATGCAAGAGAAATCATACAAGCTTAATTTCAATGAGATGAAGGCAAAAGTCGGAGTGACCGATGTTGCTCTGGCTCTCGGATACAGGCTTGATAAAAAGGCCGGCGTGGGACGTTATGCCGAATTTGTCCTGACTATAGGGGACAAAAAGGCTGATACCATTGTTGTGATGCACCCTAACGATAGAGCAAAGCAGATTTTCTTCCGTAGAAATGGGACCAAAGGAGACGTTGTTTCCCTGATTAAAGAAAATATCACGTCGTTCAATGTGCCGCAAGGAGGGAACATTTGGCTGACCGTGGCCAATGTGATGGCTCAAATGGCCAATATGCCCATTTCGGTAGAACGACAGTCTCAGCTTGATACTTGTGCCAAGGCAAGCAATAATATTGTTTTTGATAGCACGCGCTATAAGACTAAAACCATTGAGAATGACGCTGACCTCGGGAGTATATCTCACTTATTGTATCAACGGGGATTTAATTACGGTACAATAAGGTCTTTTGCACCATTCATTCAAAGTTTGTCCGATACTAAGAACTGTCATTACAAGGGGTGTAATGTGGCTTTCCCTTATGTAAACCCCGCAATGGCCGATTTCTCCGATATAAAAGGGTATGAAATTCGTGGACACAACGGGTTTAAAAGTAAGGCCGCCGGAACAGACAGCTCTAATTGCTGTTGGATAGCAGTCCCGGCATATCCGGAAAATCCGGAGATGGTATGCCGAATGAATAATCTTAAAATATATCTTGCCGAAAGTGCTTTTGATGCCATGGCTTTTTACCAACAGAACAGATTCAGATTTGATGAGACAAAGGCTGTGTTTGTATCGTTTGGGGGGACTTTCTCGGATAATCAGCTGATAAATTTGATAAAAGTATTCCCTGAGGCCACTTTCGTAGACTGTTTTGACAATGATCTTACCGGTCGTTCTTACGCGGTTCGGATGGCGGCTATTGTATCTGGTGTTGATTTGCATTCCGTGGTGTCAGGTAATGACATCAGAATTTCATCGCCAGGAATGGAGGACATCGTGTTTGACAATGGGGCGTTCTCCATGGAGAATCTTAAAAAGCATTTCAATATGGAGGGGGACTTTTACTCTCTGACCCCGCCAGTGAAGTTCAAAGATTGGAATGATTGTATTATTGGTGAGATTTCAAGGCATTCAAAAGCACCAAGTAAGTTTGACCGCAATGAGAATCTGGCCGCAAAACGTAGAACTGCTGTTAATCTGTAATATATGAAATTCAAATCAATAATTATAATGTTTTGCCTGAGTGGCATGTCCGAACAGATTTACGCCCAAGGTCTGATAAATGCTGATGCCGCGGTTGCAGCTGCCATAACTGCGCAGACTGTCGTGCTGGATCAAAATTATAAAGCGAGGGCAAAGAAACAGGATGCAACTATTGCGCAAGAGCTGCTGATACATCAAACTCTTACTGATATTCATGGCGTTGAGAAAAAAACTCTTGAGTACATGCAGAATGCTAACGGGCTCATAAAAAACCTGTATCAATTTCAACGCATCGCCACGATTACGGCACATATTCCCGGACGGTTCCAATCCCTTGTAGAGGCTGTCCCCGAAAATTTGAAAGGGGCGTGCCTGACTGTTATAAATGACAGAATGGCGGAAACTTATGCAGAGATTGCAGCTCTTGTTCCGGTTATTGAAAAGGTCTGTAAAGGAACTTCTTTCGGAGGTGATGATGCCGATAAGGTTAATCTTCTGAACTCGGCTGAACGATTCCAGATGCTGAACACCGTGGCGACCCGCCTTGAAAGAATTGATTTCGAAATAGGTGCTCTTGAACGTTTTATGAGGGATATTTCGGTTGAGAAAACAGTTCGGAATGTTTCCCCCGACATGATGAGAGCCTATGAGGACGGAAAAAGTGTCGCGGCAGAGATTTCTGCAAGTTGGAAAAAGTCTCATCGCTCGAGTCCCAGAAAGGCGGTTCTCGGGTTTTGAAAGATTCTCAGAATATAATTCAAGCCACAAATGGCTTTAACTGATTCATATTCCTTTGATTTTGAAACGACAAACGCAATTTAAAACAGTAGGACGATGTCCTGTATGCAATGGCGAGGTCATTCGTACCGGAAAAGGTTGGGCATGTATAAATGCTTTGCATGCGCCTTCCCGATGTGTTTTCACAATTCCTTACAGGATTTGTAACAGAGCCTTCTCTGTCGATGAGGTAGGTATGTTGTTGCAAGGCGAGGCCTTGCTGCTGGATGGTTTTGCTAATGGTGAAATGACAATGTTCTCTTCGGTGGTGTGTATCCATTCCGGGAAACTACAGTTCAATGCACAGGTGGCGGAATGCCCTTCTTGCGGCGGAACGATTCTTGTAGGTGTGCATGCCTATAATTGCTCCAATTTCAAGCGTGCCGAGAATCCGTGCGCATTTTCCATCTGGAGAAATATATGCGGCCATGATGTTTCGGTTGATGAAGTCAGGGATCTGTGTGCGCACGGGGTGACTTCTGACGAAGTGGAAATGTATGCTAAGGACGGAACCCCGTTTAAACGGCGGTTGGGACTTGCGCCGAATAAACTGTCTGTTATCAAGCTATGATGATATTATATAATGAGATACAAAACAAAATAGTACCAAAACCTGAGATATGAAATCTTTTTTTATTCATGTCGGTGTAGCCATTTCGGTTATGATCGGTTTAAATTCTTGTGAATGTCACCATTTTGATGAACCTCCTGTGGTGATGAAGGTCGGGCATGTGCTTTGCACTGATGGTAGTGTAATGCCTCTTTGTAAATTCCTTGAATCCACTAAGGAAGCTGTGGGGATTGTGTTTTATGTCAATAATGACCCCGATATTCCCGGAAAGGGATATGCCGTATACCTTAATGATCTTGAGCCAGCGTGCTTTGCAGAAACACTGGGAGTGGATCAAAAGACTTCTTGCAGTCTCACGGCTCACGATGGGAATGCCAATACTTTTGCGCTGTATGATTGTATGGACGTGGTGTCGCCAATGGCGGAACAGGTATTTTCCATGTGGACATATCAGCAGTCGGCTTATATCCCATCTGTACAGCAATTGCGGTTGCTGCTGGGTGCTAAAGACCAAATAAATGAACGGATTGCTTTGTGTGGTGGAGATCCGCTGCCGGAGGCGGCTTCCGAATGTTGGTATTGGAGTTCTACGGAAGTGGAAGGACAGGCCACTGCAAAGGCATGGCTTTTTTCTCTCTATTCAGGAGCGGTCCAGGAAACCCCCAAGAATGTAAGCCATAAATTACGTCCCATCATAACTATTAACCGGTAATATAATAAATTATGACAAATCGCAATTTTTTACTGCCCGCTATGGGCGCGGCAGTGATGATGTCATTTGCCGGTTGTAGTCATTCTTATCCGGAATATGACGAAGATTACTGTATACCTGATATAACCCGGACACACAAAGTAGCGGTTCATGTGGAGGTCGATGAAACTTCGGAGCAATGGCAGACCGTGTTACCCGTTCGGTCCAATGATGGTCCTTTTCAATACAGATATTCGGTTGCAGCTTTCCGGCCCGGGTCGAAGCATGTCATTTCATCGGCAGTGTCCGATTCGCCGGATGTTGAATTACAACTTCCTATCGGGAAAGTGGAAATCGCTGCCTGGGTCGATTATGTTCCCTCCGGTTCGTTAAAAAATACTTTTTATTTTAACGAGCAATGGGATGAAATTCTGTGCTATTCCAAATCGCCATACATTCACGATAATGCGTTTAAAACTGCTTGTTGGGGGAAATTTAAAACCACAATTGCTGCCAATACTCTTGAAACGAGTGTCAAGGCAGTAAATGCTACTGCAAAAATTGAGATATATGCTAATGACGACAGAGATGCATATGCACGTACAGCCAGAATTTCCTATCCGAATTCTGTTCCGGCTGCTATAGACGGGTTTACAGGTAACATTTGTTATTATTGGGATGGTTGCGGATGGGATGTAGATGTATCAGATATCCCCAAGAATCTTGAGAATGAGACCTTTCTGGGATATGATATAATTCCGGCCAATAAAGATAAATCCATTGTTCAGCTCAAAGTTTTGATGCGCGATGAGGCCGGCGGAATCATTGCCCGGAAGATGCCTTTCGATGTCCCGATAAAAAGTGGACACATAACCCGGATTAAAGCCCCGTTTTTTTCGATTATGGAAGATGATCCGGGAGAAAATCCTGACCCCTCCGGTGGTATCGGGATTGACCCTTCATTTGAAGATGATGTTATTATAACCATAGATTAACAAAATAATACCAATCTAAATTTAATTAAAATTCTTATGCAAAAATGTTTTTTTAAATCGATCCTGTGTCTGGGTCTTGTTGCAACGATGTCAAGCTGCTCTCAGGAAGAGCCTGTTCCCGCAATTGATGATGCCAACATTTATGAACCCGAATCAATTCTGGATGGTAAAGAGATGACTTTTTCTGTGGAGACTGACGAGGGTGTACGTTCCCGCGCTCAGGGTGACGGAAGCGGAGCTACCAGATTGTGTTACGCGTTTCTTGATGCCACAACCAAGACCCCGCTTATCTATTCCGGCCAGACCGGAGCTCCGGAGGCCACAAAGACCTCCTCTGGCTTCCAGCTGAAAGTGACACTTGATCCGCAGAAAAAGTATGTCGCCGTGTTCATGGCATCCGGTAGGCTGAATATCGGGCTGACAAGCGATCCTACTTCGCGTACATGGTATCCGACCTTTGTGGCTGATTCAAGAAATCCCCGACATAAAGCGGCGAACAAACTTTTTTGGGATTGTGACCCCTCCGGAACAGACATAGATCTGTCTACTGAGGCTGGGTATAATAAGAGCGAATTATTCATGTTCAGAGATTTTTCCAAGGTCATTGACATTAATAAGTCCGATTGCCCGACATCGTTTACCTTGACACGTCCCTATGCAGAGGTCGTGGTGCTTGCGTCGGATGCGACTATGAACGCTTCCGGAACCAATAAATATACACCGTCGATTCAGATGGCATGCTATGCCACAACATCGAGCACATCAACGAAGCCCGTGCATTCGATGCTTGACTTTGTCACCGGAAAAATTGAAGTGAATACTGATAATGATTACATGGATCTGTATGACTTTGAGTGGGACAAAAAGATTAAATTTGGCGGAACCTCTGAATATGCTAATTATAACGTGCTTTATCGTGCACCGGTGCTCGTAGGAGAGCGTACCAATGGTGAGGAATATATCGGTTTTAGTTGGCCAAGTCAGAATAAAACTCTTGTGTCGAATGTTAAAATCAAAACCCTGCAGGCAAATACCCGATACATCTTTATCACAGGTGGAACCGGCGATTCATCAACAGGAAGTGGCCTTTTGGGTGACGGCGCACGTACTCTTTCGTTGACGCTTTCTACCAATATGAATAACGGTACAACTACGAATTTCTAATGATTCAACCATAGGGGCGTCACTTGATTGTGTTATGCCCTCCGGTTGAGCAATTATCAGTCCGGCGAGAAATTAAGCCGGACTGATTCTTGTTTTAGGGGGTATTTTAATGTTGCATTCGGATATTGTGCTAATAATTGAGCGTATCTTTAGTGTACTATTAATAGGATAAAAATTTATATTTAAAATGGACATTACAGGAAAAATCATTCAGATTTTCCCGGAAACAGCTTCCAAGCCTGATGCCGCCAAACCCTGGCGTAAGGTCGGAGCTATTCTGGAAACAGTAGAAACCTATCCGAAAAAAATCTACTTTGAGGTTTTCAACGAAAGGATTGATCAGAATCCGATGGAAATCGGACAGATGATTCATCTCACATACTCAATGGAAAGTCGGGAATACCAAGGTAAATGGTATACTTCGGTGAGAGGGTTGTCGGTCACAGTCGTTAAATAAGCTGACACATTCAGTCGATAGCTCTACTGTTCATGTCGCCACGGTTATTTGCAGTTGTCCTTACGGAAGGTCGCAAATAATCGTGGCTATATAATTATTGGTACTTTTCCAATATCTCGTTTTTATTTGGAGTATCCAGAGGAGGAACGCATTCCGGATGTCTGACATGTGGTCCAACTTGTCCGGCACGCCCGCCTCCGCTTCACATATTCTGTTGAAGCTTCCTCCCCGACACTGGCGCCGGTTGTCTCGTCGGGTTCAAATTCCAGGCGGAATTATGAATCCCTTTGTTCCAACAGGTGCCACAGTCGGGCCCTTCCGGACGGAAGTTTCAACGATGCTTGCTGCTGCCATCGTTATGGACGTTTGACCTCATGTCTGTCCCCCCGTCATCCTATTCCCTACAGGACTTGAAAACAAAGCCGATCTGATGCACATCAGCCGCGATTTGTCGGGAGGTAACTGGTCTCGCGAAACTGCGGATGTCTGCTTTTACCGGCAGGGATGCCGGGATTATCTTCTTTTGCCTTGGCAAAGTTCGTGACCATTCAGGACGGTCGGTAGCAAATGCTTCTTCCCTTTTTGTGTGGCAGCCTTCCGCGATTTCAGGGGCTGCGCCTCAGAAATCGGGTGTTCCGCACATCCGGGAAGCTCTGCATTTGCCCTCCCGATGGTCACGGCTTATTGCCCGTCAAAAGGAGATGTTCCCCGCCTCCCGAGCCTTATAGGCTCAAAACAAAAGGGGAATGAATTCAACTACCATTAATTCCATTGACAATGATACAGAAATTCATAGAATGTAAAAATTTACAAAACGGTGTACAAACGTGCGCCATGGACATCAAGGGTTTTGATGGTTTGTGGCGGATTTATAGCATTTGAATCCATTACAGACCATCAGACCGCAAAGGAGCAGAAATAACAACACATAAACCGAAAGAAGATGAGTAAATATACAATTGAACTCAATGCAAAGTATGTCAAAGAATATGCGAGCCGCAAAAGAGCCTTTGATAAAGCAAAGGAATACGCAGCTAATTCCAACAACGTTGTGCGGATTTGGCACGAGCGAAATGTCATTTGGGACAGCAATCCCGAGCAAGATGTCGCATCATTCTTCGCTGCGACCATTGGTCGCAAGATGAGCACATATGATTCTTGGAATGGAAATTCAATGACAATTACGGTTGAATCAGCCAAACAGTTATCCAACTCCGTATTGTTCACCGGTTCAAATTCATGGGGTGGCAAATCGGGAATATATGTCAATAATGATTGCATCTCATCACTGGTTTTGACTGGCGAAGCTGAATATCACAATGAAATAGACCATTGTGATGTTATTACCCGATTCTGGTTGAATTGACATTACTGCCAATAATATTGAATGCATTGGATGAAAAGTCAAACAATATGAACGGATTCTATTTAACCTACAACAGCGGCGCCGGAATCTTCGGATATTGCGGCGAAAGTGAGACCCGACCGCCTTTTTACTTCAAGGGTCATGCGATAGTGTTTTCAACTCGTAAAGAAGCGAGAGCCGCACTAAAACATTATCGCGAATCGCGAGGCGTTACCAATCTCAAACCATATGCCGCACGGCATTTTGCCATCGTTCCGGCCAATAACGCATATATCTGCAACAAATGAAATGAAGCAACAAAGAATATCACACAAGCCGCAGAAACGCCCTGAATTTCAATCGCTTTTTCTGCGGTTATGTGGTATCGGCATACTCATATATGTTTACCATACCAGTTCTGCTTGCTTCCTGCTTGAGAGTTAGAACTTTTGTTCGAGCATTTTGTTGTTAATACTAAAATTAGTATCTTTGCGTATCATTTCAAACAAGTAATTGAATGAGTAAAAAGGAGAAACTGATTGCATGTCTTCTTAGTCGGCCAAAGGATTTCCATTATGATGAAGCCAAAACGCTCTTGCTGTACTTTGGATTTGATGAAAGTCATAAAGGAAAGACATCGGGGTCAAGAGTGGAGTTTGTCAAAGGCAACGACACTTTGTTACTCCATAAGCCACACCCAACGGGTGAATTGAAAGGTTACCAGGTGAAACAGTTAATTGACGCTCTTAAAGAATTAAAATTACTCTGATATGGGACAGCTTAAATACAAAGGTTACACCGGTTCGGTAGAATTTAGCGATGAGGATAATTGCCTTTTCGGTAAGGTACAGGGGCTGCATGGTACCCTTATTTCCTATGAGGGTACAACAATAGATGAGATCCGTTCTGATTTTGAGGGCGCGATAAATGATTACCTCGCAAGTTGCAAAAGCCGAGGTATCTCCCCGGCAAAGCCTTACAGTGGAAAGATATTGCTTCGTATGCCATCTGAACTGCATGGGAGAGTTGCTGCGGCTGCAATGTCCGCTGGCACCACAATAAATGATTTTATCAATAATGCGCTTGCCAACGAGATGGCGCATAAGACGGTTATAGGATAACTATTTCTTACCTCTACGAATACGACAGACGCACCGACACTGGTGCGTCTGTTTTGTTTTTGTTTCAGAATGTTTTTGAATCATCGGAGGAACGCATTCCGGATGTCAGACATGAGGTCAAACGTCCCCCCGTCATCCTATTCCCTCCAGGACTTGAAAACAAAGCCGATCTGATGCACATCAGCCGCGATTGTCGGGAGGAACTGGTCTCGCGAAACTGCGGATGTCTGCTTTTACCGGCAGGGATGCCGGGATTATCTCCTTTTGCCTTGGCAAAGTTCGTGACCATTCAGGTCGGTCGGTAGCAAATGCTTCTTCCCTTTTGTGTGGCAGCCTTCCGCGATTTCAGGGGCTGCGCCTCAGAAATCGGGTGTTCCACACATCCGGGAAGCTCTGCATTTGCCCTCCCGATGGTCACGGCTTATTGCCCGTCAAAAGGAGATGTTCCCGCCTCCCGAGCCTTATAGGCTCAAAACAAAAGGGAAATGAATTCAAATTCTCTATTAATCCTGTAGTTATGAAACAGAAATTTTTACAGATGGGCAGTCCCGGTGGGCAGTCCAAACAGCAGCTACTTATGGCCTTTATGGTTTTGGGGCTACTTGTAGCCGGATTGTTCTTTTGGTTTGCCATTATCAAATTCATGTGGGCATGCCATTATGCCGGAATCACTATGTGACTGAATTATTAAAAATTAAAAACAATGACAGCAACTATGACACTCATTTACGCCGGGCATGTTGCCGAGGCGATAAAGTCGGGGGATACCGTTCAAATTAAACAGATGATAGCCCGTAAGAGACTTGCTTTGGCTGAAGCTTTGCGCCTTCGGGAAGAATGCAAAGATTTTGCACCGGATTTTGTAGATGAGGAAGCAACCCGGGCAAAGCGTCTGCAAAGAGAAATTCAGCAACTCGAAGCAGCCCTCTGAGATACTCCTACAGTACAGTTACCCGGTCTAACAATATAAATAAAATCTTACAGAAATGACACAGCAACAATTATATATGGCTCTGACGGATGAACAAAAACAACAATCCGACCTCTTGGAAGATAACGACTATCGTGTTTATCTTTTGAACGGGATGGCAAAATTTGCGGCGAAGTTGAGAATTGGACAGATGGTGGCGTCGATATGATTATTAATCTTCTGCCGTTCTGCATCGAGGAGTTGCAGGACTATTACGACTACTTCGATATAGATGATGAAATTGATTTACACAGACAGGATGAGCGCTACCGCAAGGCATTCCGCATAACTGAAAGCGTCCGGGATTTTACCGGCTGGATAGAATCCCTTGAGCGCGTAATCTGTAATTATTACAGTAAGGCTGCCTGATCGCTTCCGATTTTACGAACCCTTTCATCTTTGGGCATTAAATGAAAACCCCGAACCGTAGCAGCGGTCGGGGTCAAGGGTTCAAGACAAAAGGCACTCAGTTTTGAGATAACCCGATGTGTTGTGCCAAATGCCTTGGCGTTATGTTAATAAAGCTCTTTAACATTCGTTTCGGTTGGTTCGAGTTTACGCTCTTAAGCATAAAACGCTAACCATCTGGGGAGGTTTTGCAAAAAGCATGTAAAACGGCGTCGAGTACGCCAGCCCTCCCAAGGCTTTTTCATTCACTCGCAAAGATAATCAAACTTTGCGAATCTCCCAAATTGGAATAACGTACAGAACAAAGCATTACCGAGGGATAGAGGTTGGGAGCGTTTCAAGAGATATATGAATGCTGGAATGCAGGGGTTAATCTATGTTTTTTGAAAAAATTCGGCCGCTTCGCGGCTGTTTATCCGTGAGTAATATGAAGATACTCACGTTAGATTGATCATTGAATATGCTATTCAAAAGACATCAAGACATCAAGACATCAAAACATCAAGACATCAAAACATCAAGACATCAAAATTGAATAGTTGAATAAGGTTATTTTACAGACGACACACAGATTGGCCGCTTGATGTTGCAATTTTAGAATTGCATTGAATATCAAAATAACTTTGGCTCCAAGTGATTAGAACCAAGTGATTTATGTAACAACTCAGGCTGCTTGGTCAGGAATTTTACTCGGATTTCTTTGCAAAGTTCCGACTAAGCCCTCCGATCAAAAGCTTCCGGAAATTTTCGTGGCAGCCTTCCGCGATAGAATCACGGTATTCCACGAAAATTTTCGGCTCTGCTTTTGATGCCTGGAGGGGCTTGTTCGTCGTGACTGGATTGCTCGAAATCCGAGTAAAATCCCTGGCTCGGCAGCCGAAAGGCTGACAAAAGGGAAATGAATTAAACCTCTTGATTATGAAAAGTTCAGTTTATTTTAAATCGATTTCGGTAGCGATTCTGTGTTTGTTTTTTAAAGTGGATGTAAATGCCCGTATATTGTCTCCAAATGAGGCCATAGCCCGAGTTCCTGTGGCATCCCGCATTGGCAGTAGAGCGGTTTCTTCTTGCGCATCATTTGAACTGATTGATTCAGTCGCCCGGGACAACCGTCCATGCATGTATCTATTTGGCCAAGCCGATGAATCTGTGATGGTTGTCTCTGCTGACGACCGTGCCATGCCTGTGCTTGCACTTCTCGAGCGGGCTGACAATGCAGATTGTTCACGAGAGGACAATTATTGGCTGGACTATTATGCTGCTCAGATAGCTTCTCTTGATAAATGCAGCAAGGCTGTACGCGATGCCTCGGAGCCTTCTGTGGAAAGAGCTGACATTACTCCATTGATTGAAACCCAATGGGGGCAAAGAGCACCATACAACGACAAAATATATCATTATTATACTCAGGAAAAATGTCTGACAGGTTGTGTTACGACAGCTGTTGCACAGATTATGAACTACTGGCATTGGCCTTCGGGAAATGCCTTTGGTCAGTACGATGGTATTTACGGGAAATATCCTACTGATTTTTCTGAAATCTCGTTTGATTGGGATGCAATGCTTAATGTCTACAATGGCGATGAGACGGCAGAGCAACGTGATGCGGTAGCCAATCTGATGAGTGCTGTGGCTATTTCACTCGGTACCAATTTCAATTCGATGTCCAGTTCTGCAAAACCGGACGCAGCCCCTTATGCTCTTGTTCAGCAATTTGATTATGACCCTCATATGATGCAGTATCGCAAAGGGAACATGTCTCAGGAGGAATGGGCAGCTATAATGTATAATGAACTGGCCGCGAACCGTCCGATTCTGTATTTTGGAAACCGTCCTGACTTCTCAGAGGGGCATGCGTTCGTATGCGACGGATATAAAAGCTTCGAAGGGATGGATTATTTTCACTTTAATATGGGATGGAAAGGTGGTTCTGACGGGTATTATCTGCTGTCTGCCATTGGAAGTAATACAGACGACATGTCAACATGGTCTGCCGACCAGCAGATGCTTGTGGGGATACAGCCGAATGTCACGGAAACTATTGATAATGATTTGCTCCAGATTAATTGTCCATGGAATTGTAAGGTGTCCCGTGATGAGGATGGTCTGACGCTTTCGAATATCTGGATCGATTGTCAGGCGGAATGGTGTTACTACCGTCTGTCAGCCAACATAGGCGTAAGGCTTGTTGATGAAACCGGTGTTGAATTGGAATCGGTTTATCTGTCGGAAAACATCCCGGCTGCTGAATGGAACCGTTACAGTGTTGTTAAACCTACTACATTGTGGTCTAAATTGGAGGTGTCCTATCCTGATGATTTTCAATTTGCGTACAGCACCCCGGGTACTTATACGGTGGAATTCTTCTATGAAATTGTCGAACAGGATGGCACAGAGGTAATCAACGCCCCTCTTGCGATGCCGGACGATTTTACACTCACATACACGGTTGATGACCATTTCGGGACATGTTCTGCTGAAAGTGTACTTGCGGATAATGAAATGGAGGCATGCCGTTATTTCACCCTTGATGGAATCGCTTTATCCGACATCCCCACTTCACCCGGGATTTATGTCGTGGCATCTCCCAAAGGCGCACGTAAGGTCTATATCAGATGATAATGAGAATATTTGGCAAATTAAATTTTCTTACTGAAAGAACGGAGGTGGATGTGCCTATGTGTGACGACGGTCCCGGAGGATAGTAGCCATTTTCAACAAGAATACGAACACCAGAATCAACATGAATGTTATAGAGATGAATACGGTTACGGGTTTTGTGGTAATATTTGCAGCATTAAGAAAAATACCGTAACTTTGTACACTAACAATTTATTTGTAACTATGATACGTTCAATACCAAATCCTCCAATGGATCGAGATGATGTCGCTCGTTTCCGTGGTAATCTGGAGAAACATCTCCGGAGGGATTTCAGCGCGGATGAACGACATCGCATTGAAGAACGCAAGGCTCGAACAGAAGCAATCACCAAACGCATAACAGCAAATTGCGGTGGAAAAAACCCTATACTCGGATATTGATATTCAAATAAAACTTATGACTGACGCAGACTATGAAAATATGTCTGCGTTTTCATGTGGTGTCAAGGAGCTTGATGATTTCTTTAGATATGAAGTCAAAGAGTGTGTGGAACGCAAATATCTTTCGGCATATTGTGCATATACCGAATCAGATGGAATGGTGGCTGTGTTCACGTTGATGAATGATGCCATTATGATTCCATCCGAAGATGAGAAAGTGGATTTCTTTGATGATTTACGATTGGAGGAAGATTCGGCTGTTGTAGATTTTTTCAAAAGGCAGTCATCGTTCCCGGCTATAAACATTGGTCACTTAGGAACGTCTGTTGAATTTCAAAACAGGGGTATAGGAATGATGATTATTGAGTTTGTGGCAGGGACTTTCGCTCAATATAAACAGGCCGGATGCCAATTCGTGACGGTGGATGCGCTGAATAACGAAGGTGCTATCAGATTCTACCTTAAAAATCTATTCAATTTCCAGACAAACAGGGACTTTTATTCGCCAACTCGGCGTATGTATAGAATTTTGCAATGAACAATCAAGTGTCAACGCTCAAATTTTCAGCATTATACAAATCGTATTGACATTGGATTCTACAGTGCCAGCATTTGCACAAGCGGCAGACTGAGCACTATAATAAGGAAGCCACGGGAGCGCCTTTTAGGCGTTCCCATTTTATTATAAATGTTGGCAATGGTTTGTTCTATTGCCGACATGTGCTTATCTATTTCTGGTGTCATTGTGACAAAGGAATGCTGCAATCCCATCATTAGCACCATTACAAGAGTATTTAACGCCCTCGGCATGGCCGATTCGCTTACATGTGGCAATATGCGGTTTGCACTCGGATAACACCGTAAATTCTACCGATTAAAGCAATAAGGGGCTGTGCTTATTTTGACACATCCTCAAGTAAGAGCAAATCTATAGAAAAACCAATATGAATTTAATATTTAATTCTTGTAGATTTTTCGCGAAAAATGGGAAATAAATTTGTCTACACAAAATTAAAATACTACTTTTGCAAAAAAACAACGAGATTATGATATTAAATCTGGAATTCAAGAATTATCGTTCGTTCAAGGATATTTGTTCGTTCACAACGGAACCGACCTCTTCAAAAGCAAAGGCTGAAAATCTGTGTGATGTGGAAACCATTGCTGAGGGAAACAAGAAAGCATTGAAGATATCTTTAATCTTTGGTGCCAATGCTTCCGGTAAGACCAATATAATAAAGTTCTTGTATGGATTCAGACGGTGGGTTCTGAATTTGGATAATCGTGTCGGTGAAAACATCGCTTTGTATCAGCCTTTCAAGTTTGACAGTGCAACCGTAAATGCTCCCATTGAATTTGCAATGGAGTTTATAGCACAAAAAGTGAGGTATAAGTATGCAGTCCGTTTTACCAGGCTGCAAATTGAAGCGGAGTCATTGGTATCATACCCCAATGGTAAGCAGACACAACTTTTTGAAAGAATCTTGCTTCCTGAAGATAAAGAATCCGATACTTTGAAATTCGGAGCAAGTCTTTCTGCATTCAAGCCCTTCCAGGTATTTAAGAATCAGTTGTTGATTTCAAAATTTTTGAAAGATACCCCGTGTGAGCCGATAACCAATGCTGCAAGATACCTGGCGGATATTGTCATATCTAACGGCTTTCATGAAGATGTAATGCTTGGAGAGGACAAGGATATGCTTCGATGGCTTTATTCGCATCCGGATAACAAGAAGATGCTTGCAGAATTCTTGACCTTTGCAGATACCGGATTGGCGGATTTTCAAATGGAAAAACGTAGCGATGGCGTGGAGGTCACAAGTTTGCACGGATTGTATAAGGATGGTGAAGATTCAGGTAAAACTACAGATTTGCCCTTGAAGGAAGAATCTTTTGGTACAAGGGCCTTGTTTATCATCGGTTGCTATATATTACAGGCATTGCAGAGCGGAAGTCCATTCTTTATTGATGAAATGGATTCGGGACTTCATTCTTATATCACAAAATTGATAGTAGATATTTTCCGGAACGAAAGAATCAACAAGCACAATGCCCAGTTAGTCTTTACCACCCATGATGTGAATCTTCTTGACCAAAATACGATTCGTAAGGATCAGGTGTGGTTTACGGAAAAAGACAAATGCGGGGTATCGGAAATGTTTACACTCTCGGATTTCGATGATGTGAGAGAAGATACCTTGTTCGCCAAATGGTATTTGAACAATAAATTTGGAGGTGTACCATCATTGCAATCATTAGAAACACTTTTTGTGGAGAATGGCCAGAAATAACGAAAATACACGTCATAGCAATTATGTCATAAGAATAGTGTGCGAAGGCAATAAGACCGAGCCACTATTCTTTACAAGTCTGTGCGACATGTATTGTAAAGACAAAGGCGCAATGGACGTGCGAACCATTCCCCAACCTTATATACCGGAGGACGAAGAACCGGAAAATTCTCCACGTGGTAATTATCAAGGGAAAAAACGCAAAATCAAGAAGGGGAATAACCCTGTCGAGGATGTAGTGATATCTGGAGTACCTCCGTTAAAGTGGGTACAATATGCCAGAAAAATTTTATCAGAGGGAGTGGATGAATCCTGGGCGGTCTATGATAAAGACAAACATCCGAAACATGAAGAAGCCTATCTGGAAGCAAATAAAGTAATTGACGGCAAGAAAGTCAATATAGCATTTTCAAGCCGTAGCTTTGAATACTACTTGTTATTGCATTTTGAATACATCTACCATAGTTTCGATGAGACAGAGTGTGGAGAAAAAGTGCGCGGTAAAAAGCATATATTTGAATGTGGAACTGGAAAGAATCCGGGAAAGGATTGTAATGGCAAGCATTGTATAAACGGTTATGCAAGAAAAAAAGGATATTGGCAGGAAACCAAATCTTCGGAGTCCACATTCCCTCTGGTCAAAGATAATTTGGTGAAGGGTATCGTCAACGCATGTAGGCTAAGGGCAGAAAGTGCTTTGAAAACAGCAGAATCTATCTATGACAGGAATCCTTATACGGATGTAGATATCCTTGTCGGAAGACTGATTGGAAAAGTAACAATTGCTTATGGTGACGCATTTTTGTATAATGAACGTGGATGCAATTGGTCTGTTGCTTTAAAGGAAGATGGTTTGACTATAACAAACCAAAAGAACGGATTTGAGTTTTTTGGCAAAGGGCTGTTTGTCGTATATGATTGGGAAACCAAGTCCAAAAAAGAATTGAATGTGGATGCGGTTTTATTGAAAGCTAATGAGATAAAACAACTGCCTTGCAAGCTTGAAGCAACACAAGTTATTTCTATTCAGGTGAATCCGGATAAAGAGATATTGCTGTTACCTAAATTTGCCATATAAGAATTTAATTCTTATATCTTGCGGAAAATCCGCAAAAATCAAGTCTTAATTCCCGTAACAAGGGTTTAATCTCCAGATTCTGTAAATTGATACATTGAACAAAATGCGCGAATGGTGCAAAAGAAATCGGATATTAATCACCTCTGCACCATTTTTGCGCAATCACAGATAAACTTGTATGGTATATTACGTGTGAATGCCCCATCCGTGGAACGGTTCCATGATTACGGAAAACGATTCGTCCGGTTTTTCGAGGACATAGGCGAGATCGAAGAACTGATCGGGAATCTGTTTCAGCACATCCATACAATTTCCATGATACAAAGAAATGTTTCCGGCGTGGAATGTGCTGTCATGATATAAAGCGTTTTTCATAGGCGCATCTTGATTTGGTGTTTCTCTGGCTCCTGGCTGATAGAGGCTTTCTGAATATTCGACATTTCTCCGGCGATATACATGTTCAGTTCACGCATATTGCATGAGCCTGTCATCTCATAGGCCAGGTCATAGATGCCGCCGTAAGAGCCTGATTTTGTATCACGCCAGAGATTTGTCTCAGTGTTGATTACCATTGTCGGTTCGCCAGTTGGGTCATACGGAGCCTTGTATACCCGGAGATTGCCGTCTGCCGATACCGGATGGTCCTGACCCAGAGCCTTCATGAAATCAGTGAGCTTGATTTTACGGATGTCCCGTGCTAATACTTTAGGTACAGATGGCTGACGCGACATAGCAGACAACTCTTTGCCATGTTCATACTCGTTCATGTACTTTATGATGAAATCACGAGGATCCATATAGAGATTTGGATTCATCTTCAGTGCCGCAAGGTCGATTATGTCGCCGCTTTGGTCTGTCGCATGGTCGTACCATCTGTTTGTCGTGGTGTCAACCATTAACATCGGATCCGGATCATTACGTTGCGGTGCATAGTATAGCTTCATGTCCTCGAAAGTCTTTACTGGCTTTTCGCCGAGTGCCGCCAAGAACTCAGTCAGCGGGATGTGGGGAATGTCTTTCTTTGTGTACTGCATAATATAAAACGGATATTTGAATTAAAGGCCGTAGGCGCGGTAAATGCCGGACGCAAAGGCCTGATGTCTGTTTTTGTTTGCTGTATAAAAACTGCAACAGTTGGCTGTGGCAGGGATGCACTCGCTCTTCTTCTGTTCGTGTGCTTGGTTTTGCATATATCTGATTTTATATATACTTTTGCGTAAAGTGATTGGTGACGCTATCACGGAAAGATATTGACTCGGCTTCGGGAGTAGGTTCGCAGAGCGTCACTTTATTGCGGACTGAAACCGGGATTTTTATAAGGTTATGAACGACGAGATTATTCTTTATCGCACGGATGACGGCAAGAACGAGGTTAGCCTTCTTTCTCGAGACGGAATGGTTTGGCTCAACCAGTCGCAGATGGCTGAACTTTTTGATACCTCTGTGCCCAATATCAATATTCATGTCAATAACATATTGAGAGATAGGGAACTGAATGCCGATTCAGTTATTAAGGATTATTTAATAACTGCCACCGACGGCAAAAAGTATACGGTCAAGTTCTATTCACTTGAAATGATAATGGCCGTAGGTTTTCGCGTCCGCTCCCCCCGTGGCGTACAGTTCCGGCAATGGGCCAACACGCATTTGACCGCTTATCTGCGCAAGGGGTTTGTCATTGACCGTCAACGGCTGATGAATCCGGACGGACGCCCCGACCACTTCGATGAACTCCTGGAGGAGATTCGCTACATTCGAGCTTCCGAAAAGCGGTTCTATCAGAAGATTCGCGACCTTTTCAGTCTTGCCGACGACTATGACAAGGAGGACAAGGCTGTGCAGATGTTTTTCGCCGAGGCACAGAACAAGTTCCTTTATGCCGTCACACGAAAGACTGCGGCTGAAATAATATTGCAGAGGGCAGACGCCACCAAAGAGAATATGGGCCTTACCTCGTGGGATGGCAGGCGTGTCAGCAAAGCCGACGTGATAATTGCCAAGAATTATCTTCTCAAAGATGAACTTGACATTCTCAACCGCATAGTCACCATCTTCCTTGATTCCGCAGAGCTTCGAGCCAAACTCCGGCAATCTACCACCATCGGGTTCTGGAAAGAAAACATTGACCTCATACTCACATCCAACGGCTTTCCTGTTCTTCATACAAAAGGAAACCGCAGCTCCGTACAAGCCGAGCAGATGGCCCAGGCCGAATACGACAAGTTCAAGGCCTGGCGCAAACGAATCGCGGCTTTCGAAGCAGACGTTGAGGATTCCGAGGAGCTGAAAAGGCTTGGCGAGGCAGTAAAAGGGAGAATACGGTGATTCCTGTTCGTATTCGGGATATATCATTCTATCTTTCATCTTTTTCAGAGTTCAACTGAGAATAAGCGGGTATCGGCATCCAAAAATCGATTTCATCACGATAGAAAACACCGAATCCATCAATATACCATAGTTCATCGGAATAATCATAATATCCGAGCTGCATGCAACCACCGACACACAATGCAAGCACACGTTGGTTATCTTCCGGCAGCTCCACCTCCACGCTGCGCCACATGGACTGCTCGCAGGCGGTGTAGCCGTCGGAGTAAGCTTTCTGAATGTCGTAGGTATGGAAATAGCCTATCTGTTTGTTTTCTTCGTAATCCAGCATTAAGCAAATATCACTTAGCTGTTTCGCGGCGTATTCCTCAGCCGCCATTTCAATCTTTTTCTTGTCCATTGGTGTTCGGTTTATTTGTGTTCGGTTTTGGCATCAAGATGCTTCTTGATGGTTTCATGGTAAAATTATGCTGCTTTATGGCGGGTGTAGTTCCGGACCATACTGCATAACGCCTCGCACCAGGCGCGGGCTATGGTGACTTCGACTGCGTTGCCAATGAATTTTTTCTGTTCCGCTTGCGTGCCTATCAGCACGTATGCGGCGGGAAAGCCCATAATCAGTGTAAGTTCGATTATTTTCAGCATTCTCATCATTATGTCGGCAATGCGGTACAGAGCCATGAATTCCTTGATTTTTATCATTATAGCGCTGTCTGTATCATACACCGCCACGGCAAAATCGCCTGATTCAGTAGTAATCAGGTATGGGGGGCGTTTATCCATTCGTGCAATCAATGTGAAGCATGGAGAATCCAGAGAGCTGCCAGCCGATGAGAATTGTGGGTTCATCAGGAACTGCTCACACGTCACGAGTTTTTGTTTCGGGTTGGTCAGGACGGCCGGGTTCGGCGCGTCAATACTTGAAAGCTGACCACCTCCTGAATACTCATTGGCCATGAATTGAGTCTGTATGAGTGCAAGTCTGTCCTTTGTGAGCAATGTCGGGCATGGACTGTCAATACTTTTTGCTCCGTCTTTGAAATTGTAACTGCACAGGAAACTCGGGCATGCCGAAGGGTCGTTGCTACTCATTGGAGTGGTTGATATCAGTGCATGATGGTCCACTGTAGTGACGGTACCGGCCGGGGAATCTATTGAAATGTTTTTGTCATCCGGCGCTCCGCTGAATTGTTTCGATAGAAATTGCACGGATGCGAGTGCCAGACGTCCTTGTGTAGCCACCGTCGGGCATGGTTCGTCGAGTGATGGTGCCGTGTATCTTCCGGTTCTGCTCATGGAATTGTATTTTACCATGAATGACTCTTTTCCGCCGGCAACGAATTTGATCAGCCCGGCATAGATGCGGTTGAGGGTTTTGTCCGATAGCGGCTTCTTCCTGTCAAATATTGATTTGCCTTTGTCCTCCAGATCTAACACTTCGCGGACCGGCCTCCATTTCGGTAGACTGCCGAACAGTGCTGCTTCGCCTGTCTTGCTGTGCGTCGGTTCAGGGAATATAATGGGCAGCCCTCTTTTTGCAAAAATGCCGAAAAGCGTTTTCTGGTCGTGTATGCCCCGAAATCCGCAGCATTCATCAGACGGTGTTCAAAATCATATCCGTACTTTTTTACGTTATTCACCCATCGGACGTATGAGCGGCCTCGGTCTTTTGACAACGGTTTCCCGTGTTCATCCACCGCTCCCCACGACATAAATTCTTCGACATTTTCAATCTGAATATAATCGGGATCAAGAGCTTCGATATATCGGAAAAGGTGCTCAGCAAGCGTACGACTGTCGGCATCGCGGGGGAGACCGCCTTTGGCTTTTGAGAAGTTCGTACATTCAAGTGATGCCCATAACACCGTAAGAGCTTCCGGATTAGTTGCCCGGCACTGTTCCAGATGGTGTCTCAGCGGAGCGAGGTCGAGAGTGCGGATGTCCTCTGTGAAATGTAAGGCATCCGGATGGTTGGCGGCATGTGAGGCTATGGCATGCGCATCATGGTTCACGCATGCTATGACTTTGGCGCATTGCTGGCCGTTAAGCCGGGCTGTGTTCACACCGGTTGATGTGCCGCCGGCACCACAAAAAAGATCGATATACAGAAGATTGGTCATTTTGTCGTTGTGTTTGGGGTGTGTTATAGGGATTTTTGTTTGCTTATCATTTCATCAAGCCACGAGCGGGCATTGTCATAACTGGTGGAGCGGAACCGGTAACGTTTTTTCCTGATATGGATTTCCGCTACCCACCGGCAGAAATATACCGGCATGATTTCGTCGGAAGGCGGTGTGCGCCGTGACCCCTTGTTTGTTACTTCGGGGTATATTGTGCCGCGCCTTGTGGCTTTGTATGTGCGTTGAGTTAACATTCAGATGCGGTTTTGTCGGGTTATTGTATGGCGATCTGGCGGAAGCTGCTATCGGGATGGAGGGTTCGGGAACGAGATACATCTGGAAGCGTCGCATTATGTTCCACAAGTTCATGTTTACAGCCCCGTCAGGAGATTTCAGCAGAGACCTGAGTAATTTCGTTTCGTCGAATTTCTGAAATGCCTCGAATCGGCTCAGATAATAGTCGGCAAGGTCACTTTTAGGACCGATGCATGCCAGGATCTCTGTGTAGTCCGGAAACACCTGTTGGGCGGTCAGCCATCCATGCTGTCTCGCAACCTTTTCCCAGAGCCGTTTTGATGGGTCGGTGATGTCGTCAAGGTCTGCTGCCAGTATCGCCTTGCGTCCAATAAGCCAATTTCGCTCAGAAAGGGCCTTTATTTGCGATTCTCCACCCGTAGCTATATAGTTGCTTGTCTCGTCGGTTGCGGCGCAAATAAGCGCTGTTTTCTCGCTTTCTACAATCACTACAGGTTTGGAGGTGTCCGACGTGGCGGCTATGTGTTCCCCGAAGAAGCATTGCCGCAATGACTGTCCCGGTGTTTCCCGGTTGCGGGGTGTCGGTTCCACCCACGGCAGATTTGTCTTGTCCCGGTGGCCGTCGGATGTGTAGCGCTGATGTTTGATTTTGGTGAGTTTACCGTCGGCATCATAGTAGCGGAACATGTCGGCTCCTTGTTCATCCACGCCCCATCCGTATGCATCGGCAATCTGGGCGATCCGCCAATAGTATCCCGTTCCTATGAGTACCCCTTTCAGGTAGGCCATGAGCGGCGAACGGTAAGGCAGCTGCTCCCGGCTCTGTTGCAGCTGGCCGTCCGGCTCGATGTATTCGGCCAGTTCTGCTGACGGCTCCTTTTCCCTCTTTGTGATTCCAACTGGGCGGCATGCTGCCGGAGCTGCGCTCAGTCCGGATTTTTTCCCGAGATAATCCATGGTCTCGAGGTAGCTCCAGCCTTCGTATTTGCGTAGGAACGTTATCACGTCGCCCTTGGCGTCACAGACGAAGCATTTGAAAAATCCGTTTGAGCTTCCGGAGGCCGGGGTGACACACATGGATGGCCGGTGGTCTGCGTGAAACGGGCAACAGCCCACCCATTGGCTGCCGCGGCGGCGGAGCTCCACGCGTGCGCCGATTTCGGCAACTATGTCGGTCCGCTCGATGATGCGGCTTTTCTCGATGGCGTTCATGGCTCGTGAAGTTTGGTTTGTGATTATTTCTTTTGAACAAGAGGGAAAAGGATTATCAAGGGGGCATTGGTGTTTACGGACGTTTTTTGTTCCTTTGCATAGGGGATTTTCAGGCGCTCATTGACTCTCTTTTTCATGGCATCAAAAAATGTTGGTATCAAAACCAGGTCTCATGAGGTATATAATATATATCTATTTATAGATAGATATATATTTATACCTTGATACCTCTGAGAAATTGAGACCAAATGAGACCAAATGAGACCAAAAATGAGACCAAAAATGAGACCAAATGAGACCACTTTCAAAAATAAAGTGTCAAAAATCAACTGAATCACGCATGAAATGAGACCAAAAATGAGACCAAATGAGACTACTTTAAATTTGAAAGTATTGGGCCTTATTTTGATGCGTATTATACTGAGATTCAATGATGTGTTCTTTGTTGGCATTTCTCGGGCTATCAATTTTTGAGGTGCGTCGTGTGGTTTGCGCCGAGACCTAAAATGAGACTACTTTAAAAAATAAAGTGTCTATGTCTTGGCGTAATACAAATCTCCCTGTTTTTCAATGAGTTCCATTTCCGTTGCCAGTTTGCATAGTCTTTTGGAGGTCTGCATCGATTTTCCGGTTGTATCGACGAAATATCTAATCAGATCGACGTACCGGACGCCGCTGCAATGAGCCTTGCAGAAGTCGGCAAAAACATTGAGCTTTTCTTTGGCGGTTTGTGTCTGCGGCGTCACCGTGGCAGTGGTCAGCGGCATGCCGTCTGAGATGACCAGGGAAAATGTCTGTGGGCATGCATCCCTCGTCTTGCCATAGGTTACATTTGTATAATCTCCTTCCGATACGAGCTGGAACATTGTGGCGGCCTTGCGTGCCACCTCGCTGCCTACATGGCCGCGTGCCTTGTCGGTTATGCCTTTCTCGTTGCTGTGTATCACCGTTACGATGTGATTTCCGTAGATTGATGAGGCCGACAGCAGGAATTGGCGTATAACAGCCGATTCCAGAACATCGTTAGGGTCGTTCATGAGGTCGGCAATACCGTCGATTATCACCATTGTAGGTTTGTAGCGGACAATCAGGTAAGCGGTTGCCATCAGGCGTGTGGGAGCGTCGAACTCCCGCATTGAGAAAAACATGTATTGCCCCTCGCTGTCCCCGATCATGCGTTGCAGGCGGCGTTGTGTCCGTGCCACACGCGATGCGCCTTGCTCGGTGTCAATCCAGATGAGCAGTCCCGGAGGTGCTTCCAGTTCGAAAGGTGAGTTGGCCGGATATCTGCCCCCCGACAGATAGCATCCGGCAAGCAACAGGCAGAACCACGACTTTCTTGTACCGGCCTGACCCACCACTGCCGAGAAATCTCCGAGGGTCAGCACAGGGATGCCGTCGGAAGCTATGATGGTCTGCGGTTCGGGATAATCCTTTTTGGGGTCTACATAGCTTTCCAGTGCAAGCCTGGCCGCGGTTTTCTGTACGCTGCCCGGTTTGTAAACGCTCTCAAAGATGCTCCTGACGTAGTCTGCCGTCTCGCGTTCTGCCGCAGACACGGCTTCCGACAGCGGGTTGTCTGCGTCCGGAGGGACGGCTTCGTAGTGAAACGCAGCCGTCAGGCGCTGTATGGCCTTGTCGTAATAGGCCATCTGACGGTTGGACCGTTCGCCGTATGGAATTTTTTTTGCCGTTGTCATTGCATTTTCCCCCATTTCCTTTCCCAGCAGCGGTTTACTTCCCTGATGTCAAAATATAATTTCCCTTGGGGGGTGTGGATGTGTATCGGCGTTAGGAATCCACGTTGGACGTATCTCCAGATTGTGGTCCGGTGCAACGGCTTGTCCGGATTCGATTGTAGACGGACACAGGTCTGCTTTATGGAAAGATACCCCCCACTCAAAAGGGCGTTAGAATTTTGAATAGACATGATGACGATGATTTGGTTGTGGTTTTGCCCCACGGTCGGCGCCGTGAGGGAATAATCTGTTGGACACCTCAGGCGTCAATACCGGACATTCCGGAGCGTTTCGAGGCATTTGCGGCCGGTCTGACGCTCCCAGAAGTCAGTGATGGATTCCGCCGGAAACCATTTCCTTTTCGAGCCTTTCATGGTGAAACATTTGATGCCGCCTTGTCTTACCGGGGTCGAGGACCATTTCCGGAGTGTCTTGCGGTCCATCTGGAGCAATGAGGCGGTTACCCCTGCGGGGTAACTGCAGCCGGGTGAAACTTTGGGTGGTTCGTAAGTCATTGATATACGGTTTTATGTTTGTGATTGTATGTAACGACACTAAGCATTGCATGCTGTTCCCTTGTGTCAGTTGTCCGGAAACAGCGTTGAGGCATCTGTGTTCAGCCGCTCGGCTATCAGTGATTGTGTGAGGGCATCGGGAACCTGTTTCCCCTGAAGCCACATCCTTACTGTCACGGACGAGCGTTTTGTGAGTTGCGCCATGTCGGTAAGGAAGTTCTGTGCCGGTGATGGCTTCGCCTTTTCCCGGAGATAGTAATCTTTGAATGTCATTTGATTTTCCATTATGTTATTGATCCTTTTCTGTGCTGTGGATTGGTGGGCATCCGGCTGTAAGTCGCATATCCTTAGTCCCAAACCAGTCCGCCACAAGTCAACTATTTTTTTTGCGTGTTAGGCACTTATCTTTTATATTTGCACACTTATTGATTTTGCGTGTGGCAATAGCTTTTGTGATTGCAACGCAAAATTAAAGAAACTTTATATTCAAACCAAGAAATTATAAAGAAAAATTATAAAGAAAATTTATAAAATGGAGCAGCAGCTTGATATTCTTAGGGTTATAAAACTGATTGATTGGCTTGTTTTTGATGGCAAAATTAAAAATAGGCGTGATCTTGCGGAAAAGATTGGTTATACAGAATCATCTTTTTCTCAGATTTTAAACGGGAAAGTAAAGCTGTCAGAACGATTTATAAAGAAACTTGCGATGTTTGATGAGCGCATAAATGTCGTTTGGTTGCTTTCCGGAGAAGGTTCAATGATTAAAGATGAAACTGTGAATATCGGCGAAGTCTCTGGAGATGCAAATACAATAGGAATGTCAGTCAACCAGTCCATTAGTGAGAATAGAGGTCAAAATGCCGGTAGGGACGTGATTAACAACCGAGACAAGGCATTGCTCGAAGAGCTGATGGCTCAACGGAAGCTGACGGAAACGGCACAAGCGCAGCTCGCTACTGCCCAGGAGCAAATTTCCGTCCTCATTAAACAGAATCAGGAGCAGTTCAACCGGTTTATGTCCCTAATCCAAAACCTCCAGAGCCACTGACACAATCAGCAGATACCGGCCTTAAAGGCGACAGCCGCCCAAATAATTAATGTAATACCAAAACAAAATGCAAAATTATGGCCAAACAAATTTTGCAGTGAGTAACCATTTTTTTAACTTTGCCGATGTTAAGAGATATTGATTTTTGAGAACCTAAAATCGACAATGAAAGCATGGTTTTCATATCCCTTTTTGTTCTGAAAATCGGGCGTTTCAACGGAAATGTTTCAACAAACATTTTTTAACATTATAACCGACTAAAAATTAGTCCATTGATAATGGGCTTGTTTGGTTTGGGACCAGGTGGTCGCAGGTTCGAATCCTGTCACCCCGACAAAATGTAAAACGCTGAAATTTAGATGTTTAACGCTCTAATTTCAGCGTTTTTCATCTTATATAAGTGTTGTTTGTCTTAATATTTAGCTGTTTTTATTGGCGCTTTTGGGCATTTTATTGGCTAATTTGGGGAAATGTTTCACCTATGTTTCAGCAGTTGAAACATCTGGGGGCAGAATGTGAATTGTCGGATACATGGTGGCGTAGTGAATTGATTATCGTTCGGATTATGCGTAACTTTGAAGTGACTCCCCGTGTTCATTCCGCAAACAGCCATGAACCCCGGATACCGTATTGTCAGGGACTCATCATACCCTGGAATTCCGCATGCCTTTAATTATTTTCGAGCCATGAAAAAAATAACCCTTTCCATTGTGCTGCTTCTGTTCTGCACGGTGGCCTTATGCGCTGCCCAGCCCGTAAAATTGGTTTTCGACTATGATTCCCCGCGTCAGACCATCCACAGTTTCGGTGCCTCCGACTGCTGGCGCGCGCAGTATGTGGGCTGCTGGCCTGAAGAAAAGCGTAATGCCATAGCCGACCTTCTGTTCAGTTCGGAAACGGATGCCTCCGGTTCGCCGTGTGGGATAGGGTTGACACTGTGGCGGTTCAATATCGGTTCGGGAAGCCATGAACGTGGCGATTCGAGTGGGGTTGCCTCGCCCTGGCGCCGCACTGAGTGTTTCCTCAATCAGGATGGTGAATGGGACTGGACGAAGCAGGCCGGTCAGCAATGGTTCATAAAGGCTGCCCGCGAAAGGGGTGTTCCTTATATTCTCGGATTCTCCATAACAGCACCGTACTTTATGACCAAAAACGGGATGGCGCGGGCCAGCGAGAACACACCGTATGCGAACATAAGGTCCGATAAGTACCGCGACTATGCCGCTTTCATGGCCGAGGTGTGCAGCCGTCTTGACATAGACTACCTCAGCCCCATCAACGAGCCTCAGTGGGAATGGGTGGTGAGCCGCCAGGAAGGGATGCAGGCCACCAACAGTGAGTGCGCCACACTCATACGTATGCTTGACCAGGAGCTGTCGCGGCGTAAGGCGCATACAAAAGTAGTTTTCGGAGAGGCTGCGGACATCCGTTACCTTTACCGAAAGAACACTGACAAACCGATGCGCGACAATCAGATAGCCGATATGTTCTCTCCGACCGGAAAGAATTACATCGGCGATTGTGACTGTGTGGCGAAAATTGTCAGCGGGCATTCTTACTGGAGCACATGGCCGCTCGACACCCTTGTGACCACACGCTGCCAGCTCCGTGAGGCTTTGCCGTCGGGCTACGGTTACTGGCAGACGGAATACTGCCCGATGGAACAGAATCCGGACAATCCCGACGGAGGCGCCCAACGGGATACAGGGATGGATCTGGCCCTGTATATCGCCCGTGTAATCCATCACGACCTGACTGTTGCCGAAGCGTCCTCCTGGCAGTCGTGGACAGCCTTGTCTGAGGCTAATTACAAGGACGCCCTGATATGGATCGGTGACAAGGACACACTTCATCATCCATGGAAGACAACGTCGGCAGATTTCATGGAAGAAGGGAAGACAGACGGAGCATTCCTGCCATCGAAGTATCTTGGGCGCTGGGCAACTATAGTTTCTTCGTGCGTCCCGGCATGGTGCGTCTGGCTCCGGCTGCAGGTCATGGCGGGGAGGATGGTTATGGGCTTATGTCATCTGCCTATATCGACAAGGCTACCGGCAGGTTTGTAACCGTGATAGTCAACTACGGCGAATCTCCTGCAACAGCGGCAGTGGACGTGAAGCATCTGCCGGACGGCTCCTGCTTGTCAAGCTTCAAATGTTACGAGACATCATCGCGCTGCAATCTGAAATATGTCGGTGAATACGCCTGCGGGAATGTCCCGGTGCCTGCACGTTCGGTGGTTACGCTTGTGAGCGATTATCTGTGCAAAAAAATATGGCGAGAGTGACGCTGCGTCGCCCAAAAATCCTTATCTTTGCAGTCAGATAACATATCTATTTTTTATTAGGGGTGCGACCCCGTCCCGTGCAATGGTTGCGGCGCATGCCGGCGGCCGTACGGGCGGAAGCTGAGAATATACCCTTTGAACCTGATCCGGGTAACGCCGGCGTAGAGAAAATAAACATGAACATTCGCATTGTGTGTGCGGTTGCAGCCGTAAGTGGGCTGGCAGCCGTGGCTAAGGCGGCTCCGGCTGCCGTGTCAGCCGAACTTCCGGTCGGAAACAGCATGGATTCCGCCGCAGTGGTCAATCTGCCTTCGGTCGAGATTGTAGCCAACAGGGCCACGTCTAAAACTCCCATCGCTTTTACCAATATCTCAAAGGCTCAGTTGGCCACGACCAACGACGGGCGCGATGTGCCATATCTGCTTGCGGCCACACCGTCGCTCATAACCACATCGGATGCCGGCGGCGGCATGGGCTACACATCCATGCGGGTGCGCGGCACCGATGGAACCCGAATAAATGTAACCGTCAACGGCGTGCCTATCAACAATCCTGAAAGTCACCGTGTCTACTGGGTCAATATGCCCGACCTTGCCTCCTCGCTCAAGGACATTCAGGTGCAGCGCGGAGCAGGCACGTCGACCAATGGTTCGGCCGCTTTCGGTGCGAGTGTCAACATGCTCACCGATCTCCCCTCCGATGAGGCATATGCAAATCTATCAGGTGCCTACGGTTCATACAATTCACATCGCGAGGCCCTTCGTGTGGGTTCCGGGTTGATAAAGGACCACTGGAGTTTTGATGCACGCATCAGTCACCTCGGTTCTGACGGCTACATAGACCGCGCCACTTCAGACTTGTGGAGCTACTTCGGTCAGGCCGCCTATACTTCGCCTTCCACCACCGTCAGGCTTGTAGCCTTCGGCGGTAAGGAGGAAACCTATATGGCCTGGGATTACGCCTCAAAGGAGGATATGGAGAAATACGGGCGCCGCTACAATCCCTGCGGACTTTATATCGACTCTGACGGCAACCGTGCGTTCTATCCAGACCAGAAGGACCGTTACACCCAGCATCATTTCCAGCTGTTGCTCTATCAGCGCCTCACTGACGCCCTGCGGCTTAACGTTGCGCTTCATTACACCAAGGATTTCGGTTATTACACACAGTTGAAAACCAACCGCACTCTTGTGGAGTACGGACTGCATCCGTTTACGGGTGAAGACGGCCAGACGGTGAAAAAATCCGATCTTGTCAGGGAAAAATATCTTGCAAACCGTTTCGGTGGGGGTACATTCTCTCTTAATTACAACAAAAATAATCTTGACGTTGTGCTCGGCGGCGGCATAAACCGGTTTGTCGGAGATCATTACGGCTTCGTCACCTGGGTGCGCAACTATGTCGGCCCCATCGACCCCAAACAGCGTTATTATGATTTTACGGGACGCAAGACGGATGCCAACATCTATCTGCGCGGAAACTACGATCTGACAAGCAACCTTTCGGTTTTTGCCGACCTCCAGATGCGCCATATACATTACACCATCGACGGGGGCGCCGATTATTGGGATTATGAACTGAACGCACCGGCACCACTGGCATTCTGCCGCAACTGGAATTTCTTCAACCCCAAGGCCGGCATAAACTTCGAGCGCGACGCCCACAGGGCCTTCGCGTCGTGGAGTGTGGCTCACAAGGAGCCTACGGCCGACAATTTCGTGAATGCCAAACCGCACGAATATCCCACTGCCGAGCGGCTGTTTGACTATGAACTGGGCTACACCTACTCCCATCGTCTGTTCACTCTCGGCGTGAACCTCTATTATATGGACTATCGCAACCAGCTTGTGCTCACCGGGCAGCTCTCCGACACGGGCAACCCGCAGTCGACCAACGTGCGCAGCTCCTACCGTATGGGCGTGGAGTTCCAGTCGATGCTCAAGCCGGTGAAATGGTTTGACTGGCAGCTGAATTTCACCCTGTCGCGCAACCGTATCAAGGACTTTGTGGAGATGATTTATGAAGATGAGTGGGACAACCCCATCGCCATCCCCTGCGGCGACACACCCATCGCTTTTTCGCCCGATTTCACCCTTCACAATGCGTTTAATTTCAATGTCGCAGGATTCGATGCTTCGCTTGAAACCCAGTATGTGGGGCGCCAGTTCATGAACAATGCCCGTTCGGCCGAGGCCGAATTGCCCTCTTATTGCGTGAGCAACCTGCATCTGGGCTACACGTTCCGCAATGTGCTGTCGGTTAAATCCATGCGCGTAGGCTTCTCGGTCTATAACCTGTTCAACAAAAAATATTTCAACAACGGGTATGCCGGAGCCGGCTACACCATCGGTGAGTCCGGTATGCCTGAGATTTACCGTTATGCGGGTTACTCCGCACAGGCCACAACCAATGTAATGGCCACGGTAAACCTGCAGTTCTGATTTTTTATGGAAGCTGTCATCGATTTTTTCACTCCGGCACGCTGCATTGAGCTGCTCGGACTTATCACCGGACTGTGTTACCTGTGGTTCGAGTATCATGCCAACCCGCTTGTGTGGCTGGTGGGCATAGTGATGCCGGTGATTTCCATGTGGGTGTATTTCACCAAGGGTCTTTACGCCGATTTCGGAATAAACATCTACTATCTTGTGATGGCCGTTTACGGCTATGTGGCGTGGACGTTCAATTTCCGGAAAAAGACTAAGCAGGAGCTGCCTGTGAGCCGCCTCACACTGCGTGTGGGCATCACACTGGCCGTGGTGGCGGCTTTGCTGTGGGCTTTGCTCGCATGGATTCTGATTGCATTCACCGACTCAACAGTGCCTTATGCCGACGCCTTCACTACCGCCCTGAGCATCGTGGGGATGTGGATGATGGCGCGCAAGATTGCCGAACAATGGCTGGTGTGGTTCATTGTGGACGTGGTGTGCGTGGCGCTCTACATCTACAAAGGGATATACTTCTATGCGGGCCTTTATACGGCCTACACCATCGTGTCGCTGCTCGGCTATCGGAAATGGCTGCGTATGATTCCGGCTTTTTCATCTGTCCGCTGAGACGTCAATCGGGAAATTTCATTAACTTTGCCACGGATGCGGCTCAAACATATGCCGCCAATATTGCATATGACAGAACATAACAATACGCCGGCACCGCAGCGTGGCCGTACGCGCCGCAAGGTGATAACCGTGATAGCTCTGGCCGTGATGGCATGGGGTGTGGTATTTCACCCGCATGTCGGCCGGCTATCCCGGTGAGGAGGCCGCGTGGGTACGCATTCCCCGTTCAGCCACAGTAGAGCAGGCCAAGGACTCAATACGGTCGGCGCTCGGCAATGGTTTCGGCTCCACCGTGGCCAACCTTTGGAACGGCGACGTGGAGGCATCGCATGGCGCCTACCGCATAGAACCCGGCGAGAAGGCATGGCAGGTGGCCAGGCGCATAGGGCAGCGCCGACAGACCCCTGTCAGGGTTACGTTCAACAACGTACGCACAGCCCCGCAACTGGCCGGAATGATTGCCTCGCGCATGGATTTCTCCACCGATGAATTCAAGGCGGAATGCGTGCGCATAGCCGGTGAAGAACATATCAGTCAGGAACAGCTGCAGGCCGAGTTCCTCCCCGACACCTACGAAGTGTACTGGACAGCCGCCCCAGCCGAGCTGATCGCAAAAATACGCAGCAATTACCGAAGGTTCTGGACCGACGAACGCAAACGGCAGGCCGACACCCTCGGCCTATCGCCATTGCAGGTGTCCGTACTCGCGTCCATAGTGGAGGAGGAGAGCAACCGGCGCGACGAACGCCCGAAGATTGCCCGTCTGTATCTCAACCGGCTCAAACGCGGCATGCCGCTGCAGGCCGATCCCACGGTGAAATTCGCCACAGGCGATTTTGCCGCCCGACGCATCACCGGCGAGATGCTGAAAGTGGAATCACACTACAACACATACCGCCGCAACGGGCTGCCGCCGGGCATAATCCGTTATCCCGAGGCACGCACTCTCGATCAGGTGCTCAACGCTCCCGGTCATGATTACATCTACATGTGTGCCCGCCCTGACGGATCGGGTTATCACGATTTCACCGCCTCCTACGGAGCACATCTTGCAAATGCAAAGGCATTCCGCAGTGCAGCTTACGGAGCCAAATGAAATTCCGGTGAAAAATAGCGCTCTCTAAGAAAAATTTTCTTACCTTTGCAATGTTGAAATGCACCCATAGTTCAATGGATAGAATATTGGATTCCGGTTCCAACGATTGGGGTTCGACTCCCCATGGGTGTACTTGTGTAAAGCGCAATGTGCTGTGATCAGGCATATTGCGCTTTTCTGTTGATTCCGTAATCAGACTTGTCACGCAAAATGGAAACAGGTAAACGCATTCTCGTTGTGGACGATGAGGAAACCTTGTGCGACACTCTCGGATTCAATCTGGAGAGTGAGGGATATGTGGTGGATACGGCGTACAGCGCCGAAGAGGCACTCACGCATAATCTGGCGGATTATGATCTGATTCTTCTGGATATCATGATGGGGGAAATCTCCGGACTGCAGCTGGCCAGAATAGTCAGGGCGAATCCGGCCACGGCATCTGTGCCTATCATATTCTGCACGGCCAAGGACGCCGAGGAGGACATGATACATGGCCTTGACCTCGGCGCGGACGATTACATCACCAAACCTTATTCACTGAATGCCATGCTGGCAAGAATACGGACGGTGTTGCGACGCACGTCGGCTCCCGGCCATCAGTCGGCTGCCGTCTGCGACGAGGTTGCATATAAAGGGCTGGTGCTTTCATTGCGCAACCGCACGTGCGTGGTCGACGGAAAATCTGTGAAAATGCCCCGCAAAGAGTTTGAGATTCTGTGGAAATTGCTCTCGAACCGGGGGCGCGTCTATTCACGTGAGGAACTTCTCAGCGAAATCTGGCCCGACGAGGTGGTGGTGCTCGACAGGGTGGTGGATGTAAATGTGACCCGCATCCGTCAGAAAATAGGCGAATATGGAAAGAATATAGTTACCCGTTTCGGCTATGGTTATGTATTCGTTGAATAAGATCACATACCCCCAGCGACTTTTTTTATGGCTTCTGGGATATTCTGTCCTGCTGGTCGGGTGCTTTGTGGTGTTTCAGTACGGACGCGAGAAGGAATTCAAGGCCGGGGAACTGAACACGAAGCTGCAACTCATCAACACCTACATTCTCGAGCAACTCAAGGAAGGGCATGATGTGCCCGACATCAATCTGACAGCCTTTGTCCCCTCCGGCGATCTGCGTGTGAGCGTCATAACAGTCGGCGGTGAGGTGGTCTATGACAACTCGATAGATTCTCTGCCGCATACCAACCATCTCGACCGTACGGAAATACGGCAGGCGATGCTTAACAAGTCGGGTTACACGCTTCGTCGGCATAGTGAAAGCACCGGCAACGATTATTTTTATTCGGCAACCCGAGGCGACGACGGGTACATTGTCAGGACGGCGTTACCGTATTCCGTGTCGCTGAGCGCCCTGTTGCGGGCCGATTACCGCTTTTTGTGGGTGATGGGGTGCATCTCCATCACCATGTGCGTTTTCGGATATTTTGCCACCCGGCGCATCGGACAGCATCTGTTGCGCCTGAACCGTTTCGCAGAAAAAGTTGAAGAGGGGACGCGTATTTCGGATATCGAGCCATTCCCCAACGATGAGTTCGGCGCGATTTCGAATCACATTGTCCGGCTGTATGCCCGGCTGCAGCAGGCATATGCCGACAGGGACAGGGAGCACCGCATGGCATTGCGCGAGCAGTTTGAGAAAGAACGGATAAAGAAACAGCTCACCAACAATATCAACCATGAGCTGAAAACGCCGGTGGCGTCCATCAGGATTTGCGTCGAGACCATGCTTTATCATAAAAATCTCGGAGAGGAGAAGCGGGAACTGTTTCTGCGCAGGTGCCTGTCGAACACCGGGCGTCTGGAGCGCCTGCTTGCCGATGTGTCGCTGATCACGCGTATGGACGACGGATGCCGGTCAATCGAAAAGGTGCCTTTGAGCCTTGCCGGAATCATAGCCGGGGTGGTGGAGGAGAAGCAGATGCTTGCCCAGGCCAAGGGGATGGTCATAGAGAACAATGTCACGGGCAATTTGAGCATGACCGGTAATCCGTCGTTGCTTGAGGCCGTGTTCAATAATCTGACGGATAATGCCATGGCGTATAGCGGCGGAAGCGTTGTGAGGATTGGCCTTGAGTGCGAGGACCGCAGCCGGATTGTCCTTTCATTCTCCGACAACGGCACCGGTGTGCCTCCCGAACATTTGCCAAGACTGTTCGAGCGGTTCTACCGCATTGATAAAGGGAGAAGCCGCGCAGCCGGTGGCACAGGTCTCGGACTTGCCATAGTCAAGAATGCGGTGATGATGCATGGCGGGACGGTGACGGCCGAGAACCTGCCCGGCGGGGGGCTGCTGTTCCGGATAACCTTGTTGAAACATTCTGACTTGAAGAGCAGTTGATTGGACTGCATGGCAGCGCGTACACCTCAAATGGGCGCCACACCGCGTCTGGCGTCAGGCAGCGCAGGTGAGAGCATTAATAAAAGGTTAAGATTTTTGAAACATTTTTGAAATGTTTTATCCGTTACTTTGTTCTACCAAAGTAGAAGTAATTGATAAAACGTATGGAAATACTGTTTCTCTGTGTAGTGATTTTCCTTTTTCTGCTGGCGGTGTTCGATCTGTCGGTAGGTGTAAGCAACGATGCCGTGAACTTTCTGAATTCGGCGATAGGGTCGAAAGCGGCATCGCTGAAGAGAATTCTGATTGTTGCGTCCATAGGCGTGTTCATCGGCGCGGCAATGAGCAACGGGGATGATGGATATTGCCAGGCATGGCATTTTCAGGCCGGAGCATTTTTCGTTCTACGACCTGATCTGCATCTTTATGGCGGTGATGGTGACCGACATAATACTGCTGGATGTGTTCAACACACTCGGGATGCCCACGTCCACCACCGTGTCGATGGTGTTTGAGCTGCTTGGCGCCACGTTTGTGGTGGCCATAATAAAAATGGCCGGTGGTATTGATCTGGGATTCAATGAACTGCTAAACACTGAAAAAGCCCTGTCGGTGATTCTCGGCATATTCCTGTCGGTGGCCATAGCGTTCTTTTTCGGTACGGTGGTGCAGTTCCTGTCGCGCATGATTTTCTCCTTCAACTACCGTAGCCGGCTCAAATGGAAAGTGGGCATCTTCGGCGGCATATGCGCCACGGCGATAGTTTATTTCCTGCTTATTAAGGGTGCCAAGGACCTCACGTTCATGACTCCGGAGGTGAAGGCCTGGATCAGCGGCCACACCGCCGTGATAATAGCGGGATGTTTCGCATTCTTCACCATCCTGATGCAGCTGTTGCACTTCCTGCATGTGAATGTTCTCAAGGTGATTGTGCTCATGGGCACTTTCTCACTCGCAATGGCATTCGCCGGCAACGACCTCGTGAATTTCATCGGTGTGCCGCTGAGCGGGCTTGCCTCGTATCAGGATTACGTGGCCAACGGCGGGGGCGATGCCGACGGATTTCTGATGGGCTCGCTCAACAGTGCGGCCGACACGCCTGTATATTTCCTCATAGGTGCGGGTGCCATCATGGTGGTGTCGCTCGCCACGTCAAAGAAAGCGCGTAATGTCACGAAAACGGAAATCGGGCTTGGCAGCCAGCAGGGAGGCGACGAAATGTTCGGCTCCTCCCGCATAGCGCGCAGGCTTGTGAGGTGGACGCTGTCCGTTTTGGCCTGGGTGCGCCGTGTCACCCCGTTGCGTGTGCGCCAATGGTTCGCGCGGCGGTTTAATGTCGACGAGACCATCATGGATCATGGCGCGGCGTTCGACCTCATACGCGGATCGGTGAACCTCGTGCTTGCCGCCGCGCTCATAGCGCTCGGCACTTCGCTGAAACTGCCACTTTCCACCACATTCGTCACATTCATGGTGGCTATGGGTACATCGCTGGCCGACCGCTCGTGGGGGCGTGAAAGTGCGGTGTTCCGCATCACCGGAGTCATATCCGTGATCGGCGGATGGTTCATAACTGCCGGGGCGGCATTCATCGGCGCGGGAGTGATTGTGGCACTGATGCATTTCGGCGGACAGTGGGTCATGCTGCTCATCGCTGTTCTGACCATTGTGCTGATCATTCGCAGCAACCGGCGTTTCAGCAGCAAAAACACTGCCGAAAGCGACGATGCCATGTTCCAGACAATAATCTCCACTCAGGATAAAACTCAGACCTGGCCGCTGATGATGATGTATATCACCGAACAGCAATACAAGTTTTTTACTTATGCGGAAGAGAAGTACATGGACATTACCGCGGCATTCATATCCGAGAATGCAGGCGTTCTGAACAAGGTGGATTCAAGTCTGGCAAAACAGAAGACCGTGCTCAAGAACGCCCGCAGGAAAGAGACGCTTTGTCTGCGCCACCTCACACGTGAGATGGCCATAGAGAAAAGCACGTGGTTCTATCTCAGCAACAACCTCTGCATGAACATCCTTTACAATCTCCGACGCATCAACGAAGTGTGCAAAGCATGTGGAAAACAATTTCCTTCCGCTGCCCGCACGTTACGCCGAGGAGTACGAACTGATGAGGACGCGCATATGCCAATTGTTCAACGACACGCTGGCGCTGATGAAATCTGGAGATATCGATGCCATCAGTGAGCTGCGGGCTCACTGCGATGAAATCAAGGACATAGTGTCGGACACATACCACCGCGCGCACGACCAGCTGCGTGACGGCGACACTTCCGCACTGTCGGTTCTGTATGTGTATGTCAACATGCTTCAGGAAACGCAGGAGATGGTTTCGTCCATCCGCAAATACCTCCGCGCCTTCGCCAAACTGCGCGATTCTGAATTCCGTAGCCGTCCGGCTCTGGCAAAGGGTTTCTGAGCGCAACTGAGTTCGTTTCATCCCCGTAAGGCGGGTGCACTTCACATATATCGTGAACTGCGCCCGCCTATTATGTTTAGCCGAATATTTTTCGTATATTTGCAGAATAAACCAAACGTGCCGCGGATGAACAGACTCACTGAACCGGAGAGACGCCGGATGATAAGGCTGCTGAAGGATGAAAGTAATCATGCTTTCAACGAGGAGGTCATGGAAAAGTTCCTCAGCAACGGTACGGTAAGGAATCTGGAACGAGGCGAGGCGCTGATCAATGCCGGCGACGTGGACCGCGACATCTATTTCATCATCGAGGGAATCACGCGGCACTGGTACTGGAACGGCGACCGCGAGAAAACGGCTTTCTTCTCGCAATCGGGCACCATGCTGATTTCCTATCATTCATACTATTTCAACAAAGGCTCGTTCTATAGCATCGAGGCATGCTGCCCCACCAGAATTCTGTGCATAAAAAAGGATATTTACGACCGTTTTGTCAACGAATATCATGATTTTTCAAACTGGTGTCTGAGCATGGCGCAGTGCCAGATTTTTTTCTTCGAGATGAAGAACCGGATCATAGCCGGCACTGCCAAGGAGCGTTACATCTCATTCCTGAAGAACCGGCCCGACATTCTGAATCAGGTGCAGCTTAAAATTATAGCTTCATATCTCGATGTCACCCCGCAATATCTCTCCAAATTGCGGAAAATGAAACTCTGACCCCGGTACATAACAATTTGCCTGCTGTGGAGCGGCGATGTTTACGTTGCCTGCAGTGGCGAGGTATGCTTTTTGACCGGCTGGTTAAAAAATTTTTTCGCGCGTTTGCATTTATTAATCTACATTAATTAAGGTTTCGCGGGCAACAATTAATTTTGGCAGTGTAACACAACTTAAGGCCACGAAAAAATTAAAGATTTTCGGTGAAACAGGCCTTTCGCGTTCGGTATTCATTCTTCATCAGTCTGAGTGCATCGTCCGGGAAAATAGAATCATATCATCATATAAAGTCTTATTATTATGAAACATCCCATTCCTGAATTTCTGAAAAAGGCGGTAATGGCATCGGTGCTGGCTTTGATGCCGGCTGCGGCCATCGCCCAGGAGCAAGCGGTGGTGATGCTTGGCAAGGACGGCTCGACCTACGAGCTGGCTCTGAGCGAGGTTTCGCGCATAGACTTCGGGACGACCGAGGTAACGCTCACCGGTACGGCCGGACAGAGCAAGGCGATGCCTTACAACGACATCAACCGCATTCTTATCGGTTCGCCAAAATCCGGCATTGCCGATCTCATCGCAAAGGGTGAAGTTGCCTTGTATCCTTCGGTTACACCCGGACCGCTTACCATCGAAGGTGTGGAAGCCGGCACGGAAATCGCGGTGTACGACCTCAACGGCGTGCTCGTAAGGCAGACCCGCGCCGCCGACACCACCGTGCAGCTCGACCTGTCGGATGTAGCCCCCGGCATGATGATTGTGCGCGTTGGCAAATATCCCGTCAAGATAATCAAGAAATAACACTAAAAAACACAGAAATTTAAACGCAATGAAAAAATATATACTCTTAACTGCGCTTGCAGCTGTGGCGTTGGCCGGATCGGCTCAGGAGACCATGTATCTCATCAAGGGCAATCAGGTCGTGGCTAAATACAATGTGGCCGATGTGGATTATGCGGCATTCAAGCTCCCCGAAGGCGTCACCGACATCACCGGCGAAGGCCAGGTGCTCAGCAAAACCTATATCAGTGCGTCACCCGTGTATCTGGGTACGCTCGACGGTTGCGGCAGCTTCCAGATCCAGTTCTCCACAAAGGATATAATGAACGAGAACCCGCCGCTCGATATGATGTACCTCGATATGACCACACCCCTGGTTACCGACATCAAGGACATCCAGATTGCCGAGGGTACCTATACTCTCTCGGGGCAGCCGACAAAATCGAGCCGTTCAAGTTCTATCCTGGCGTGCATGTATCGTCGGGCGGTCAGGAGGTTCCTGCCGGTTCATTGATTTTCCAGCGTCCCGACATGCTTGCCGAGAACGACACCTACACATTCATCACCGACGGCTCGTTCACCGTGAAGCGTGACGGCTCGCAGTACACATTAACAGGCATGCTGAAGCTTGCCGACGGCAATGTGCTGGAGTTCAAGTATGATGGCCCGATGGTGGTGATCAACCAGTCGGACGAGAAACCGTCGGCCGATGACCTTCCCCTCCCCGAAAGCGGCATCACCGAAAACTATGCGTTCACACCGCTTGCCTCCGAGGCTTATGTGACAAATTACAAGAAGCTGTTCACAGATCTCCCGAACCTCGACTACTATATGTTCTCGCTGTATGGCGATGCAAATTATGAGGATTGCCTTGATGTAGCGGTTGTGGTTGACCGCGAGGCATATCCTGATGTGCTGTTGCCGAAGGGCACGTACACAGTGTTCAGCCGCACTGACGGCAGCCTGTCCACGCTGAAATTCGGCGCATGTCCGGCATTCGAAGTCATGGGTGATCAAGCCAAGGGCACCTATGGATGTTGGCTCACGCTGGATTATAGCACAAAAAGCTCCGCTGGTGAGCGGTGAAGTGGAGATACTCGAGGATGTCGTTTCGTGGAACGAAGTGAAAATGCGCGTGAAACTATACGACAATGCCTCTACACCCCACACTGTGACATGTGATTTCTCCGGATCGGTTATGCCGCTCTGATCAGGAATCTCAATATGAAACTTACAAAGGCCGCCCCTTTGCAGGGCGGCCTTTCTTGTCCTTATGCAATCTGTCAAAATGCGCGGAAATGTAGGTTGGAACCCTTTTCTGTGCCCGTTTCCAGTGCGTTTTCATTGGAAATGTGTTGTAAGTGTCTGCTGCTTCGGAGCAAAAAGCGCGTATAGAATAAAATGTTTACAGGATAGTTTCAAGTAATTAGTGCCGTTTTCGTTGCGGTTTTCGGCTTTTTTGCTTAATTTTGTTGCAAAACACATAAATATTCTAAAAAATACCATAGATGAACAGGCTCACGCAATCGGAAAAAGAGTCGCTTAAACAGCTCCTTCGGTTGGAGTGCACATTTACCCTTAGCGACGAAGTCATGGATGCGTTGCTCGACACCGGGGTTACGCGCCGTCTGGCCAGAGGAGAGGCGATAATAAAGGCCGGAGATATTGACGGCAATATATATTTCATAATCGAAGGCATTGCCCGGCACTGGTATTGGAACGGAAACCGCGAAAAGACAGCTTTTTTCTCCCAGGCGGGAACCATGCTGATTTCCTACCATCCGTATTATTTCGGTCGCGGGTCGTTCTACACCATCGAGGCCTGCAGCCCCACGCGCATCCTATGTGTGAAAAAAGAGGTGTTCGACAGGCTTGTGGCCACGTCTCACGAATTTGCGCAGTGGTGCCTGAGCATGGCGCAGTGCCATCTGTTCATTTTCGAGATGAAGAATCGCCTGATTGCAGGCTCGGCCAAGGAGCGCTACGTGTCGTTCCTGAAAAACCGTCCTGAAATCCTCAATCAGGTGCAGCTTAAAGTGATTGCATCATATCTTGACGTTACCCCGCAGTATCTGTCGAAACTGCGCAAAATGGAGCTTTGATACGGCAGCTGAAGCACATTGCCGTATCGGATCCAACAAGTGAAAAAAGCACCGTCGGGTGTGCAGGTCTCATTGCCTGCACACCCGACGGTGTTTTTGTGGATTTACGGGGATTTTACTGGGCGGGTTCGAGCAGAATCACGCGATAGTTGCCCTGGTTGTTGAGGGCTTTCATGAAGTTCTGCACGTCGGCCACTGTGATGTTCTTGTAGGTGTTCTCGGCATCGGTGAAGGTGTCCACGCCGTTGAGAGCCTCGCCGGCCATGCCGTTGAGCCATGCGTTGTTGAGCTCCTTGCTCTCCTTCACGTTCTTGAGCGAGAATTCAATAATCTTGGCCAGCTCCTCGGCGGTGACGTCGGATTCCATGTTCTTGAATTCCTGTGCGATGAAGTCGAGCACTTCCTGCTTCTTCTCCGGTTTCATGGGGAAGGCGCTTTGGATCACGGTGTTCTGGTAGGGATCGAGACGGTCCATGTTGCCGTTGGCCCAGATGGAGTAGACGGCACCCATCTCTTCGCGGACGGTGTCGAGCAGACGTTTCGACAGAATCTGTCCGGCCACCGAAGCGAGAGCGCGGTTGGCGGCTGAGAAGTTGTCCTTGCCGTACTCGATTACGCAGGCAAATGTCTGGGGGGTCTGCATCGGGGTGGTGTAGGTGATGGTCTTGTCGCCGGGCTTGATGGCGAGCGATTCGTTGAACTGCGGAGCCTTGGTGGCCTTGGCTGCGTCGGCGGGCAGTGTGGCGATGTACTGCTCTACAAGCGGACGGAATGTGTCCATGTTGATGTTGCCCACGAAGAAGAAGGTGTAGTCGGCGGCGTTGGCGGTGAGCTGACGCTCGATGTCGATGATCTGCTGGCGGTCGGCTCCGTTCACGATGGCCGATGTGGGCACCTGTTTGCGCGGGTTGGCGTAGAGGGTTTCAAGCAGCTTCTGTCCGAACACGAATTCCGGAGTGTTCTCCTGATTCTTGAGCATTCCCTCGATCATTTTCTGAGTGGCTGTGAACTCGTCGGCATTCATGTTGAAGCCGGTGAAGTACATGTAGACCAGCTCCATGAGAGTGGGGAGATCCTTGGGTGTTGTCGAACCGGCGAGGTCGCGGGTATAGTCGTCGAATTTAAGCTGCACGGAAGCCTGTTTGCCCTGCAGATATTTCTGCATGTCCTTGTTGGTGTAGTCGCCCAGACCGCCGGCTGCGGATACCATGTCGTCGAACACTGCCAGTGAGTTGGCGTATGAGTCGGGTATAACGGAAGTTCCGCCCAGAGCCTGTGCGTCAAACAGAATTTCGTCGGCCTTGAAGTCGGTGTGCTTTACAATTACGTTCACGCCGTTGGAGAGCACAAGGCGTGTGGCGCCCCATTTCTCCACGGGCTGTTCGCTGACAATCTTGCCGGGAGCGGGAAGCTGCGGGATGAGCGGTTCGGCCTTGACTTCGTCGACGAATGCCTCGATGGTCTCGCCGTCAACCTCTTTCATGGCCTGTGCGAGCTGCTCTTCGGTGGGAACCAGGATTTCATCCTTTGCAGGGAGCATCATGAGCACCACGCGGTTGTCGGGGGTGACATACTGCTTGAGGGTCTGGTTGATGGCGTCGACAGGAATCTGGTTGGCCACCATGTTCATCAGGTTGTACTCGGTCTCGATGCCGGGCATGGGAACGTTGTCGATGAAGTAGCGCACAATCTCTTTGGAATACTTGTCGTTCTCCACCTTGTCGCGGTTGTTGTATGCCTTTTCGAGGCGCGAGAGGTATTCGCTGCGTGCACGGTCGTATTCGGTGATGGTGAATCCGCCGCGGAGAGCGCGGAGCAGTTCGCGGTAAACGCTCTTGAACGCCGGCATGATGTCGTTGCCTTTGCCCACGCCGTCCACGTTGAGGGCATCCTCGGTGGAGGCGACGATGAAGTTGCCGTAGCCGGCTGAAGCGGCTGCGAAGGGTGTCTCGGGGTTCGACTGCATCTCCTGCAGGCGGTTGCTGAGCATGTTGGCAATCATGGTGTTCACATAGTCAACTGCCATGTAGGGCATGGAGTTGCGCATCTGCTTGGGAAACACTTCGTTCTTGAAGAAGATGCTGAACACGGGATACTGCATTTCGGGGTCGGTGCCTACGGCATATATTGTGCCTTCGGTGTCGGGAACTTCCTCATACTCGCGTGCGGGCGCGTTCTCGGGCATCTTGATGGGTGAGAACATCTCTTTGATTTTGTTCTCGATGCGGTCTACGTCGATGTCGCCCACAACGATGATTCCCTGCTGGTCGGGGCGGTACCATGTCTCGTAGTAGTCGCGCAGGGCCTGATGGGGGAAGTTGTCGACCACCTCCATCGTTCCGATGGGGAGGCGGTAGCCGTATTTCGAGTCGGGGAACACCTTGGGAAGCAGTTGCTCGATGATGCGCTGCGAGCCCACGTTGGTCGAGCGCCATTCCTCGTGGATTACGCCGCGCTCCTTGTCGATTTCATTGCCGTCGAGCAGAAGGCCGTCGGCCCAGTCGTGAAGGATGAGCAGGCAGGAATCCTGCACGCTTTCGCGTTCGGTGGGTACGTTCGAGATGTTGTACACCGTCTCGTCGATGCTGGTGTAGGCGTTGAGGTTCTGTCCGAACTTCACTCCCACGCTTTCAAGCCATGTGATGAGCTTGTTGCCGGGAAAGTTCTGGGTGCCGTTGAAGCACATGTGCTCCAGAAAGTGGGCCAGACCCCTCTGGCTGTCGTTCTCGAGGATTGAGCCTACCTTCTGGGCGATGTAGAAGTCGGCCTGCCCCTTGGGCGTCTCGTTGTGACGGATGAAGTAAGTAAGTCCGTTGGGTAACACACCTTGTCGCACAAGGCTGTCGACGGGGAGCGACTGCACCTGCGGCATCTCCTGCGCGCCGGCGAATAGGCCGGTGAAGAGCGCCATGCAGCCAGTCAGAAAAAGAACGGTTTTTTTCATATTGTAAGTAATAATGTGTGATATTTGTCTGTGTTTTCGGAATGTTGCCCTTGCTGTCGGGTCACATATAGGTTTGACGCCGCCACATGCGCGAAAGTTGCAGCCGGGTGCGAAAATTTTTTTATTTTCAGGGTTTGTCTGAAAATTTTTCAGACAGGCTTTCAGCCGAACAGGTGGCGGAAGGCTTCGTCCACTTTTCCCACTTCCACCACGTTGATGTTCAGTTTGCCGGTGTCCACCCCTTTGAGCGAACCGGCAGGCACGATGATGGTGGACATGCCGAGTTTGTCGGCCTCGCGCACGCGCTGCTCCATGCGGTTGACAGGGCGGATTTCGCCGCTCAGGCCGATCTCGCCGGTGAGGCAGGTGCCTTGCGGCACGGTCATGTCCACGTTCGAGGAGAGTATGGCCGCGATGACGGCGAGGTCGAGCGCCGGGTCGGCCACTTTCAGACCTCCGGCGATGTTGAGAAACACGTCTTTCTGGGCCAGTTTGAAGCCCACGCGCTTTTCGAGCACTGCCAGGAGCATGTTCATGCGCTTGGAGTCGAATCCGGTGACGGAGCGCTGCGGTGTGCCGTAGGCCGCGGTCGACACCAGCGCCTGCGCCTCGATGAGAAACGGGCGTATCCCCTCGATGGTCACGCCAATGGCGCAGCCCGAGAGGGGTTCGCCGTCCACGTGGCTCACGAGCATTTCCGAGGGGTTGGTCACCTCGCGCAATCCGCGCTGGCACATCTCGTAGATGCCCAGTTCGGAGGTGTTGCCGAAGCGGTTTTTGGTGGCGCGCAGAATGCGGTACATGTACTGACTGTCGCCCTCGAACTGCAGCACGGCATCCACGATGTGCTCAAGCACCTTGGGCCCCGCCAGCGAGCCCTCCTTGTTGATGTGCCCTATGAGCAGCACCGGCACGTTCTGCTCCTTGGCGTAGCGCAGAAGGGCGGCGGCGCATTCGCGCACCTGGCTCACGCTTCCGGCGGCCGAGTCGAGGGCGTCGGAGGCGATGGTCTGTATGGAATCGACTATGAGCAGCTGCGGCTCCACCTGACGGATGTGTGCGAAGATGTTTTCAAGCGATGTTTCCGACACCACGAAGCAGTTGTCGCTCAGGCGCCCGATGCGGTCGGCGCGCATCTTGATCTGCTGCGGGCTCTCCTCGCCCGACACATAGAGGATGCGGCGCGACTTGATGGCCAGGATGTTCTGGAGCACCAGCGTAGACTTGCCGATGCCGGGTTCGCCACCCACAAGCACTATGGAGCCGCTCACGAGGCCTCCGCCGAGCACGCGGTTAAGCTCTTCCGAAGGCATGTGGATGCGCATCTCGCTCCCTGCGGAATCTCGCTTATGGGTTGCGGAATGCTGCGCGGCGAGGTTTTGCCGCCGGAACGCGATGCTCCGGGCGCGCCCGAAAGCAGCTCGCCCTTTCGTGGGGTGATGCGTTCCTCCACCATGGTGTTCCATGCTCCGCACGACGGGCAGCGCCCCTCCCATTTGGGCGAGTCGGCGCCGCATTCGGTGCAGAACCACATGGTCTTTTCTTTTGATTTTGCCATCGGTGTATATCGGGTGGTGGGAAATATGGATGAAGTTCCAGTTGAAAACCGGATGAAATTCCGGGAAGATTATTAGAGAACTTACAGTCGGCGGCGGAATTCACTGAGCACGATGCCTGTGGCCATGGCCACGTTGAGCGATTCCACGCCGTCGGCGTCGGCAGCAGGATAGGGGGGTATGAGCAGCCGGTGGGTGAGCAGCGCCCGCACTTGCTGCGAGAGGCCGTTCCCCTCGTTGCCCATCACCACGATACCTGCGGCCGGGAGCTGCGAGCGGTAGATGTTTTCGCCGTCTAGCAGTGTGCCGCAGATGGCGGTTCCGGCGGCCGCGGCTTTGGCGAGGGTGTCGGCAAGATCGACATAATGAACCTCAACACGCGCCAGTGCGCCCATTGTGGCCTGCACCACCTTGGGGTTGAAGGCGTCCACGGTGTTGCGGGAGGCCAGGATGGTGCGCACGCCGAACCAGTCGGCCACGCGTATGATGGTTCCGAGGTTGCCGGGGTCCTGCACGTCGTCGAGCGCCAGGACAAGGCTGTGTGTCCCGATGTCGGCAGGCGTTTCACGTGCCGGGATGCGGCACACGGCCACCACCCCCTGCGGGGTCTTCATGGCCGAGATGCGCTCCATCTCGCTTTCCGAAACAGAGAGAACCGGTGCCGCTGTGTGCCTGAGGGCTTTTGCTGCGTCGGAGCCGAGCCACGCGGGGGTGGCGAGAATCATCTCGGTGTGGAAAAGGCCGAGCGTGTCGGTCACCGCACGGGTGCCTTCTATGGCGAACAGGCCGGTGTCGCGGCGGTGTCGCGTCTGCTGCAGCGATGCCGCGAGTTTACGTTGAGCGGCGGTGGCGCGTTGAATCGCGCCATCGCCGCCTGTGGGGGTTAACCTTATTGTCCGGTCGGGAGGTCATTCGTTGTTTATGTGATGAGAGGGGAGAGTGGCTGCTCAGCGTGCCGAAGCCGAGTAGTTGGGGGCTTCGCTGGTGATGGCCACATCGTGGGATGGCTCTCGTTGATGCCGGCATTGGTGATGCGGGTGAACGATGCCGAGTGGAGTGCCTCGATGTTGTGTGCGCCGCAGTAGCCCATGCCGGAGCGGAGGCCGCCCAGCATCTGGTAGACCACTTCGTAGAGCGAGCCTTTGTAGGGCACGCGTGCGGCGATGCCTTCGGGCACGAGTTTCTTGGCGTCGGTTTCGTTGGCCTGGAAGTAGCGGTCCTTCGAGCCTTTTTCCATGGCTTCGAGCGAGCCCATGCCGCGGTAGCTCTTGTATTTACGTCCGTTGAATATGATGGTGTCGCCGGGCGATTCCTCCACGCCTGCGAGCATGCCGCCGAGCATCACGCTGTAGCCGCCGGCTGCCAGTGCCTTGACGATGTCGCCGCTGTAGCGGATGCCGCCGTCGGCAATCAGGGGCACACCGGTTCCTTCCAGTGCCTTGGCCACGTCGTAGATGGCCGAGAGTTGCGGAACGCCCACGCCGGCGATGATGCGGGTGGTGCAGATGGAGCCGGGGCCGATGCCCACTTTCACGCCGTCGGCGCCGTTCTCCACGAGGTAGCGGGCGGCGTCGCCGGTGGCGATGTTGCCCACAACCACGTCGATTTCAGGATATTTCTCCTTGACGGCACGGAGCACGCCGATCACGCCTTTTGAGTGGCCGTGTGCCGTGTCGATCACGATGGCGTCGGCACCGGCGGCAACCAGAGCGTCCACGCGCTGCATGGAGTCGGCAGTCACACCCACACCGGCAGCCACGCGCAGGCGGCCCAGATGGTCCTTGCAGGCAAAAGGTTTGTCCTTTGCCTTGGTGATATCCTTGTATGTCACAAGCCCCACGAGGTGACCCTGCTGGTCAACCACGGGGAGTTTCTCTATTTTATGACGTTGCAGAATTTCGGCTGCCTCCTCCAGATTGGTGCTCTGCGAGGTGGTGACGATGTTCTCGGAGGTCATAACCTCGTCGACTGGGCGGTTGAGGTCGCGCTCGAAACGGAGGTCGCGGTTGGTGACGATGCCCACGAGGATGTTGTCGGCGTCGACCACGGGGATACCGCCGATGTGGTATTCCTCCATCATTTTCAGGGCGTCGCCCACTGTGGAGCCGCGCTGGATGGTCACCGGGTCGTAGATCATGCCGTTCTCGGCGCGCTTCACGGCGTGTACCTGACGGGCCTGTTCCTCAATCGACATGTTTTTGTGAATAACCCCTATACCACCTTCACGGGCGATGGCTATGGCCATCTTTGCCTCGGTCACGGTGTCCATTGCTGCCGAAACGATGGGCACGTTCAGTTTGATACGGCGCGAGAAGCTGGTGCTGAGGTCAACTTCGCGCGGAAGCACATCTGAGTAAGCGGGAATGAGGAGGACGTCGTCGAATGTGAGGCCGTCCATCTTAACCCTGTCTGCAATAAATGATGACATATCGAAATCTTGTTTAGAGTCTACTATATTGCATGCAAAGATACGCAAATTAGCTGAAAAAGCTGTAAAATTTGTCGGATTTTGTAAAATTTCTGGCACTAATGCCGCATGTTTTAAATTTTAACAACGTGCGTGCGGCTGAAGTGAAAAAAATGTGTATTTTCGCAGGTAATTTTGCTTTTCGGGATTGCTGCATCAGAGCGCAGCCATGCAACGAAAAAGCTCTGGAATGTTTTTTTTTGAGCATAAGGATGCGGGTGTGGTTGCCCCGGATTTGAAAACACAGTGAAAAATAGGTATTAATTCATACATATCAAAAATGATCAGACAACTGTTAAAAGGCGCTTGTTGTGTGGCCGCACTGCTTGCAGTCAGTGCATGCAGCGACACATTCGACCCCTCCGGTGATTCGGGCGACGGCGGCCGCATGCTGCTCAACGTCGGGGTTGACCGCGACGTGAAGGCGCCGCAGAAACTTTCCGGCCGGTCGGCCGCCTCGCGTGTAGCCACCGAGGCAGACCATATCGATGCCGGTGACCTGACTTTGAAAATGACCTCTCATCTCAGCGGAAAGGTGTTCACCTACAAACTCGCTGATTTTGATCCCACCACCACGTTCCCCATCGGCCGTTACACCATCGATGCTTACTACGGCGAGGAGGGGAAGGAGGATTTTGCCGCACCTTATTATAAAGGTTCGACCGAGGTGGTGCTCCATGAGAACGAGGCAACACCCGTGTCGCTTACGGCCACGCTGGCCAACTCGATGGTGAGCATCGTCTACGGCGAGGATTTCAAGAACTATTTCCCCTCCTATTCGGTGGAGATTGCCACCTCGAAGGGCACTTCCATCATCCACACTGCCGGCGAGGAGCGCGCCGCCTACGTTGAGCCTGGCGTCATCACAATCTATGCCGATGTGACGAAACCTAACGGGGTGAAGGGCAAGCTCAAGGCCGCCGAATTCACTGCCGAGGCCCGCAACCACTATGTGGTGACTATGGGGCTGGGAGCCGAATCGGGCGGTTCGGCCATTACGGTTACATTCAACTCCGAACTTGTGGAGGAGACGGTGGAGATAGATGTTTCCGACCAGATTCTCCTTGCCCCCGCGCCGACACTCTCGGCCGTGGGATTCACTCCAGGCCAGGAGATCACCATAGTTGAGGGCACCACCACCTCCGGCCCGCTGCGCATGGTGGCCACAGCCATTGCCGGCGTGGCTTCCGGTAGGCTCACCACCGAGGGTGCATCGCTCATCACCCAGGGCTGGCCGCCGGTGGTCGATTTCCCGGCCGATGCCGAGAACCTGGCAAAAATCGAGGAGTTCGGCATCCGTCCGCAGGGATTCCGCGGCACAACCACGCAGATGGCGCTCGTCGATTTCCGCGAGGGGCTGAGCAAACTCACATACAACGCTTCCAGCGACAACCGCACCACATTCACCCTTACCGTTACCGACAAATATAACAAGGTGTCGGAGCCGATGTCGTTCACCGTCGTAGTGCAGAAGCTCACGCTGGCTGTGGAGAAGGTTTATACACCTGCCGTCAACGAGGAGTCGATGGTAGTCGACATGCTGTTCAACAACGAGGACCTGCGCGACTTTGTGCGCTTCGAGGTTATGGACAACAACGGTGCATATCAGCGCGTGGTGCATGAACGCCTGGAGCATGTGCCCGGCTCAAACAAGTATAAGGTACGCATACCCATTCCGCGCAGCGCCAACGATGTGGTGTTCCGCGCAGTGGTGCTCGGCAACAACTCCCTGTCGCTCGCTCCCGTCACCGTGGTCCGCACCGGCGTGGCAATCTCGTATAACGAATCCGATGTGTTCGCCACCCATGCAACGATGCGTATCCTTGGCAACCATGCCTCAGAATATATCCGTTTTGCAAAATGGTTCCTCTCGACCGACGGCACCAACTACACTCAGGTGTCGAGCGACAACCTTTCCGGCAGCGATGGCGGCGAGAAAATCAGTGGTCTCACTCCCGGCACCAAGTATTATGTGAAAGCCGAGGCCAATGGCGGCCAGTCGGAACCTGTGACATTTACCACAGAAGCCAATATCCAATTGGCCAATGGCGACATGGAGCAGTGGAGCCGAAAAGATGGTGGCACAAGATATTGGTGGATAAGTTATCCCTTCGCAGAAGGAGAGGCCAATCCTGTTTGGAATACCCTGAATCAGTTGACCACTTCGGAAGGTGGCACACACACATCACCGACTAATCGTGATGGGTGTGCTTATAGTGCCATTTCCGGTACCATCGAAACAACAGACAAACATGGCGGCAGCTATGCGGCTCTTATCCGTACCGTCGGTTGGGGTGGAGGTAATTCTGCGCATTGGGTTGCATGGGAAACTAAAATGGGTACCTGCGAAAATGTTACGGCGGGAGAGCTTTATCTCGGACATTATTCAAACGGAGCTCAGTATGGAACAGCTTTTGCAGTACGTCCTACGTCTCTTTCATTCTGGTATAAGTATGCTCCGAAAAATGCGAGTGATCAGGCTTGCCAAGGTGGTAATTCGCGATGCCGCAAAGAATGTGCTTGCTACCAATGAATTTACTATCGGCAGGACTGATGCGTATACACAAAAAATTCTTGACCTTACATATCCTGTGCCGTGCGCGAAAGCCGCGTCTATCGAGGTTATATTCAAATCGTCAATCAATGATGTGAACAATCAGAAAAATACGGATTGGCTTACTCCTCCGTCTTCTATGAATCTTTCTGACGGTACATACATGGGTTCGCAGCTGTATATCGACGATGTGACACTGAATTACGATTGATTTGCAACTCCACAATATAGATTGAAAATATGAAATTTAAAAGCATATCCATAATGGCGTGGGCGGCCGCGGCGGCTGCTTTCACAGGGTGCTCGGACAACTGGGTGCTTGAGGTGGAGGGCGCAGGTGAAGGGCGTCTCAACACCCAATCCATATTAGCCGAGGTCAACACCGTTGAGGATGAAAAGGAGGATGAGGATGTCACGAAAAAGGCGCTTTCGCGTTCGTCGATCGACCTCTCTCCGTTCCTTGTCGATGTGGTCCGCACCTCCGACAACGCCAACGTGGCATCGTGGACATATGCCACCATGCCTCAGCTCCCCACATTTGCCGTGGGCAGCTACAAGGTGCAGGTGCGTTCGCGTGTGCTGAAGGATGCCGAATGGTCGGCACCATATTATCTCGGTTCACAGACATTCGATATACGCAACGGCGAGGTGACCGACGTGGGCCCCATTGTCTGCAAACTCGCCAATGTGCGTGTCACCATCGACTACGGGCCGAAGCTTCTTGAGGCCACCGGCGGCGAGGGCTTCACCATCACCGTTACATCAACCCCCGGAGTCTACCTGCAGTACACCGGCAAGGAGACGCGTTCGGGCTATTTCGCTTACAACGGACAGACCACCATGGTGGCCCGTTTCCAGGGCCGCGTGAACGGCGTGAACGAGGATTTCTCGCACGTGCTCGAGAACATTGCCCCCGGCCAGCACCGCAAGCTCACATTCCGCCTCAACTATAATCCGAATGTGCCCGACGATGAGGTTGGCACTATCGAAGGTCAGGGCATCGTGGTGAGCTGCAGCACCAAGACCGTCAACGTTGACGGCAACGTGATTCAGGAGGAGGACATTCAGGAGTCCGGCGACCGTCCCGGTCAGGAGGGCGACGAGCCCGGTGGGGAAGATCCCAAGCCCGGTGAGGAGAACAAAATCACCTTTACAAGCGAGACTCTTGCAAATGAAAACGGCAATGTGCTTGACAACACTCCCAACAATGCCGACGACTTCGGCGAAGGGAAAAAAGCAGCCAAAATTCACATCCATTCGGAAGATCCGATTACATCTTTCAAAGTGAAGATTGATTCGGAGACACTGACAGCCTCTGTGCTCGGTGGCGTAGGGCTTGCACCGGAATTCGACCTTGCCGATCCGATAGTGACCGTGGACGGAGAGAAGAAGGACCTGACTACAGGCTTGAAAAGTCTTGAATTCCCTGTCGGTGACGAAGTGAAGTGCCACCGACCTTGATTTCGATATAACACAGTTTGTGCCGCTGACCACGATTTATGGTGCAGCCAATCATCGGTTCATACTGACTGTAACCGATAATGCCGGCAACAGCAAGACGCTTACCCTGCTTATTGTATCCTAAAAACTGCCGATTGAAATGAAAAAGATAAAAAATATTTTCGCTCCGGCAGCAATGTTAGCTGCATCGCTTATGGCGCTGTGCAGTTGCTCGGACGAAATCCCCTATGACACCGGCGACGGCGAGGGGCGCCTGATTATAAAGACATCCATCAGCAATGATGTGAAAGGCTCGGTGTCGCGCGGTTCGCGTGCCGGTGTAACCGACGATGAGCTGGCCGCCAAGACCCTCATATGGATCTCAAACTCCAAGGGTGTGGTGCGCAAGTACAACGGCATCGGCGAGGTGCCAGCACAGTGTGTGTGGCTGCTTGCCGACAACTACGTGGCCGAGGCATGGGCCGGCGATTCGGTTCCCGCCTCGTTCGAGGACAAGCATTTCAAGGCCCGCGAGGAGTTTTCCATCGGGGGTGGAGAAACACGTCAGCTCAACCTCGAGTGCAAAATCGCGAACGTTGTGGTCGTTGTGGACTACGACGAATCGGTGCGCGACCTTGTGTCGGAATGCGTATTTGAGGCCGGACACAAGGCCGGCAAGCTCACCTACGAAGGTCTTGAGGCATCCGGCAAGCCCGGCTACTTCATGATGCCGTCGTTCGACAAGAACATCTCCTACACCTTTACCGCCAAGAACCAGCTCACCGACGGCGCAGTGACAAAGCATGGCGCCATCGAGAATGCCAAGCCCGGACATAAGTACACCGTGCATATCAGTCAGGGCGACCCGAACGTATCGGAATTCGGCGGTGCACTTTTCGATATCGAGGTGGACGAAACCGAGATTGAAGTCGCCGAGGTGATCGAGATTCAGATGGAGCCGGTGATTACTGGGCTTACCCACAATATCAATCAGCCCATTGTGAGCACCGGCGGAGCCTTCGACGAATGCCGCCTGTGGGTGCAGAGCACATCGCACATCGAATATGTAGAGGTGGAATGCCCGGCATTCACAGCCTATCTGGGTGCAGGGCAGACCAAATTCGGCGTGCTCAGCATGTCCGACGAGGTAAGGCAGAAACTCGAGGGCTATGGATTCTCCTACAGTCTCATAACCCATAAGAATGATCCCGAGAACCCGCAGTTCGAGGAGATGAAGCTCCGCTTCAACGAAAACTTCCTGAGCATCTTCGCCGAGGGTGAGCATACAGTGACCATAACTGTGCACGATGCCAACAACCTCACCGGTGTGGCGCATGTGACATTCACCAGCGCCAAAATGCAGCTTGAACAGCTGCCGGCGGCATCTCCCGCAGTGTGGGCCGACCGCGTCACGCTCACTGCCACCATCCTAAATCCGGATGTCACCAACGCTGCCATCGAATGGCGTCGCCTGGGTTCGCAGCAATGGAACCGGGCCACCCCGGCTGCAGCAGCCGCAGCCCGCGCCGAGGCAGGCACCACAATCACTGCCACTGTCACCGGCCTGACCGCAGGCACAACCTATGAGTATCGCGCCGTGTGCGACGGCTATGAATCCAAGCCCTACACATTCTCCACCGAGGCGGCCGCCCAGCTGCCCAACGCCGGATTCGAGGAGTGGAATACTACCTCCAATAAATATTATCTGATATGCACAGATGAGAAATCCATGTTCTGGGATTGTGGCAACCAGGGATCTTCCACAATGAGCAAGAACGTGACCACTCCGTCTGAAGAGAAGAAGCATTCCGGCACGTACTCGGCCAAACTGGAGAGCCAGTTCGTGGGAGTCGGTATGTTCGGAAAATTTGCCGCAGGAAACATGTTTGTAGGCAAATATCTGGCCACCGATGGAACTGACGGCGTTCTCGGCTGGGGACGTCCGTTCACCTCGCGTCCCAAGGCGCTCCGTGGCTACGTGCACTACACCCCCGGAAAAGTTGAATATGACAGTCCAAAAGTCCCTGATATTGTCAAGGGCCAACCTGATAAAGGCATTATTTATATTGCAATAGTAGACAACACTACAACGGGCTATAACAATGAGCGCTGGCCTTGCGTCATCAAAACCAAGACGGCCGAGCTGTTCAAGAAGGATGGTCCTAATGTGATTGCCTACGGCGAGAAGGTGTTTGAGGGCGCAACCGCCGGCAGCGACATGGTGCCGTTTGAGATCACCCTCGACTACCGCACCGAGGATGTGAAGGCCTGCAACATTATCCTCACCATCTCGGCCTCCAAGGGTGGCGACTATTTCGCCGGAGGTGAATCGGTGATGTATATCGACGACCTCGAACTCGTCTACTGATCCTCCCCGCTGCTAATCTCCGGCGCTAACAGCCGGCAGAACATTTACCGAATTGCAGGGACATTATGCCTTGGGCATAATGTCCCTGCTTTTTGTGAATATCCCGCGCACTGCGCCGGCGCTTCGTAATGGGATAAGCATAGCACCATAGTCCTTAACACAGTGGCATTGCACGGTCTGTGTATCCGTGTGCTTGTAGGGTCGCGACCTGTCGCGACTGCAGGCGGGGATGTGGCAGAGGGGCCGTATGTACGGTGTGTCACACAGGGTTGCAGTCGCGACAGGTCGCGACCCTACAATTCGGTGAATGTGATTTCGGTTTGCAAGAAACATGCACGGATTTTCGGTTTGTCTCCAAAATCCGCCGGATTATCGGGGCGTTCCGTTATGGGATTTATGAAACAATGCCGCATCGCTGCGGAGGGCGATGCGGCTTGTTCTGTTTTATGATAGTTGTTGTGTCGTTACGTGTCGGCACCGGGGCGCGATACGTTGCTTTTTATGGTATGTTGGTGGAGGGGAGGAGGTGCAGGCATCAGGCGTTCTTGCGCTTTTCGAGCTGGCGCTCCAGAGCCTCGAGGCAGAGGTCGATGGCTTCCTCGAAGGAGTCGGCCACCTTGGTGGCCACCATCTCGCCTTGCGGCATTGTGACTTTCACCACGGCCTCCTTGTTCATTGCCGTTTCAGGCTTAACCACCGACAGCTTTGCATCGAAGGTGGTGATTGCGGCGTTATGGCGTGCCAGACGTTCAGCTTTCTTGTTGATGAAGGCAACGAGCTTTTCGGTTGCATCGAAATGGATGGCTTGAATTCTTACGTCCATAATCTAAAATCCTCCTTGATTTTGTTTTGCGCGCGGATGCGCGAGTTGGTAATTTTGTTTAAGTTCGCGGTAGGTTATATGTGTATAGACCTGTGTGGTTTCCAATGATTCGTGACCCAGAAGCTGCTGCACGCTGCGGAGGTCGGCTCCGTTGTTTAGCATGTCGGATGCGAATGAGTGTCGCAGCGTGTGTGGTGACATTCGGGTGGCGTGTGTATGTCCTGTCAGTGCGTTCTTCACGAGCCGGCGCACCAGCACGGGGTAGAGCGGCTTGCCGTCGGGCAGCACGAACAGCATCCCTTCGGGCGACGGGTCGGCCGATGCGTCGCGCAGCTGCCTGTAGCTCTCTACGGCCTGCGCGAGTTCGGTGCCGAAAGGGATTATTCTTTCTTTATTACGCTTGCCGAGCACTTTTAGTTCGCCGCCCCGGGTGTCTACATCGGCGTCTTTGAGGCCGATAAGTTCGCTCAGACGCATGCCTGTGGAGTAGAACATCAACACGATCAGATGGTTGCGGCAGGCTTCGAAGTCGGTGTGCGCATGAGGATGCTGCTCCATGTCGGCAATGGTCTCTGCCATTTCGGCCTGGCGGACAAACACCGGGAGCTTGCGTGGAGTTTTTGAAAGCGGCACTTCGGCTGCGGGGTTGTAGGTCATGGCGCCAGTGCGCATCAGATAGCGGAACAGGGCGCTGAGCGACGAGCGTTTACGTTTGATTGACCGCTGGCTCACCCCGTTCTCGCTCAGCGACAGAATCCACTGGCGGATGTCGGCCTGACGGCAGGTCTCGGGCTGGAACTCGTCGGGCTTGCCGCCTGTGACGTGGCTGGCGAACTGCTCAATGTCGTTGGCATATGCCAAAACGGTGTGAGCCGAACGATTCAGCTCACACCGCAGATATGTCAAAAATGAATTTATCAACATTGGCGCTTCGTGATGGCGGTTAGGTTTGCCTGATGGCGGTGCATCCGGCGGATGGGGTCACAGCTTGTGGCCGATTCACGAAGTTATAGCAATCTTTTTTTATTTGCAAGTCAAAGCAAACAAAATTTTAGTTGCCGCCATGAAAAAACAGCAAATTGTCAGTGCGGAAATTATTCCTCAACCATGCGGAGCTTCTGCACGTAAACCGCTTTCATCATTTTCTTGCGGTTTGTGACAGAGGGCTTTTCGAATGCCTGACGGCTGCGGAGTTCTTTACGATACCGGTTTTTTCGAATTTGCGTTTGAATTTTTTGAGAGCTTTTTCGATGTTGTCGCCTTCTTTAACTTGTACGATAATCATTTTTGTTGAGTCTTGTTATGTCGTTTTTGTTTTTAAATTCCGATGGCAATGCAGCCCGGCCAAATGCGTTTGAGGCTTTAGGCCAAAGCCTTAACGCCGGATGCGGGCCTTTCTGCCCGAGGCTTTGCGGCTTTAACAGCCTGCCTTTCCGGACTTTTGCGGGGCAAAATTACTGATATTTTTTCGATTGCGCAAATTTTTTGCCGCCGATTCTCCCCGCGTCCCTCAATTTTAACCTGCAATTTTAACATGTGGGAAGGTGTCAGCAGATTTTGAATGTTCTCTTGACAGTATTTCCGTCAGCCTGTGCATTCACTCCTTTCCGTTGGTGTCCCCTTTCCGTTGATATCGTCTTTTCTGCAAGGTATCGCCTCCGGCGAAAGTGTGCAGGCCACCTATATAATACAAGCCACCTATAATAAATGGAAAATCCGGAAAGATTCTTCGTTTATGAAGCGTATTGCCGGTATCCGCCGGGTAGCTGCGGCCCTTTAACGTTGACGGCAGGGTTGATGCAGTAAATTGCGCCGGAAGTTGACTGTCTAAATATGATTGAAGGTGCGAGGAGAAAGATATTTTTGCTGAAATGTTGCCGGTTACGCAAAAAAGATGTACCTTTGCGGCTGCAAACCGGCAATGCGCAGGTCCCGGCTCGTCAAAAAGCTGCAGCGGCCGCGAGGCAGCCATGGTTTGACCGTGATTAAATTTTTTTTCTTTTTTACCTCTTAAAAATCTCTGAAAGAATGCATTTAAATTCTGACGAAAAAGTAGAGATCTTCGAGAAATACGGTAAGGGCAAGACTGACACTGGCTCTCCTGAAGCCCAGATTGCATTATTCTCGGTCCGTATCGCTCATTTGACTCAGCACCTGAAGTCAAATCACAAAGATCATACAACTGCACGTGCCCTGAAAGCTCTGGTTGGTAAGCGCCGCCGTCTGCTTGATTATCTGATCAAGAAGGACATCACCCGCTACCGTGCCATTATCGCCCAGAAAGAGCTCGGCATCCGTAAATAAATCCGCAGGGAGCGCAACGGCCCCCGTTTTTGGATTTTCGGAACTTACAATGCACCGGCATCATTCCGCATCAGGATTGTGCCGGTGCATTATTTTTTTTTGCATGCTGCAACCTTTCGGCCGCAACGTGCATCTAATATACAAAAACCGATATTTGAACATGAAAAAGACAATGCAAAGACTCGGCGTTGCGGCCATGGTGGCCGTGATGGCAGTGATGGGTACGGGATGTGTCTACAGCGGCGCACTCACCCTGAGTGAACAGGACAAGAAGGTGGTGAGCAAGACTATTCCCGTCAAACAGTTCGACCATCTTGACGTGGCCACAGGCATAAACGTGACTTACACCCCCGGTGCGACACGCGAAATGAAGGTGACAGCCCCGGCCTGCCTGATGGAGCGGCTCGAGGTGAAACAGGAGGGTGGCAAGCTTAAACTGAAACTCAAATCATGCCAGGGTAAGGACGTGTCGTCGTTTTCCGACCTGTTACGCAAACTCAAATCGGAGGATGGAGTGAAGGTGCAGCTTTCCTCACCGTCGCTTAAGGAGATTGAGACTTCGAGCGGCGCTTCGGTCAAGGCCGTGTCGCTTCCCAATGTCTACGAACTTGAGTTCTCCGCATCAAGCGGAAGCGAGATTGAGATCGGCAGTCTTGAGGCCGGAAAATTCGAGGCCGATGCCTCGAGTGGAGCGGTTATCAAGGTGAAGGCCGCCAGAGTAAACGATATGGATGCCGACGCATCGAGTGGCGCAGAGATAAAGATAAGCGGTATAAAGGCCGTGAAAGTGGAGGCCGATGCCTCGAGCGGAGCTGAGATAGAGCTTGCCGGTGAGGCTCAGGATGTGGATTTCGAAGCGTCGAGCGGAGCGTCGGTCAACGCCCGGGATCTGAAGGCCGGGACGGCGTCAGTGGGCGCCTCGTCGTCGGGCGGTTCGGTCAAATATAACGCCCGCACCACAAAGCATGACAAATCAAGAGGCATAAAGAACTATTATAAGGACTGATTAGAGGCCCTCACGCAGGGCTGAATGATGCCAACGGGGCGGACCGCATTGCGGTCCGCCCCGTTGGGTTATGTTGTGATGGTGCGTTTGGCCCGCACAAACGGGCTGAATGCCCGCGGCTTACTGCAGGGTGCCTGCGTTGGCCTGGTTGATCATGTTCTGGTCGGCTGTGATGTAGATCTCCACACGGCGGTTCTGTGCGCGTCCGGCGGCAGTGTCGTTCGATGCCACATAGTCGGCCATGGGGATGCCCTGTGCGCTGAGACGGGTGGGCGAGATGCCGCTGTTGGCAAGGAAGCTCTCCACGGATGCCGCGCGGCCGTTGCTGACGCGTGTGTTAACCTCCATAGAGCCGGTGTTGTCGGTGAAGCCGTAGATCTGCACGTTGGTGTCGGGGTTCTGACGGAGGGAGTTGGCGAACTGGGCCAGTTCGGTCTGGGCGTTGGCGCTGAGCGAAGTGCCGTTGGTAGGGAAGAGGATGCCGCCGGGGAAAGTGACCTTGATGGCCTGGAGACCGTTGTTGTCGGTTACAGTCTGAACCTGGGCGTCCTTGAGCTGCTGCTGGAGTTCGGCAGCCTGTTTGTCCATTTTCTTGCCGATCAGAGCGCCTGCGCCGGCACCGACAGCAGCACCGATTGCCGAACCGATGGCTGCGCCTTTGCCGCCTCCGATCAGAGCGCCGATGCCTGCGCCGAGAGCGCCGCCGCCACCGCCGCCGATGAGGGCGCCTTTACCGGTGTTGGTCATTGACGAGCATCCTGAGAGGAGCATTCCGGCTGCCAGGGCAGCGCAGCAGATAGTCTTTAATGATTTCATGTCGTTATGTTGTTAGTGTTAGTGTTTCGTTGCAAAGTTACGTTTTTTCTATTAAATACAACTTCGGCCGTTGTTTTGTTTGCACATCCGTCAGCCGGAGATGGCCTGCGTGGAATCCGGCTTATTCTACGTGGGCCATGAAAAAATTTTTAACAGCTGACAATCTTTTTTTGAGGATTGCCGGAAAATGCTTAATTTCGCCAATGGGGAGGGAAAACAATAAAGAATCGACACTAAAAGCATAAAATTTTTATGGCTTCGTCAATTTGGAAGGGCAATACCGGGAAAACACGTCTTATAAGCCATTTTTGCGCACTGCTTGTAGTTGTGGCGTGGGGCGCATCGTTCGTGAGCACGAAGGTGCTGACGAACAACGGACTCGGCCCCGTGGAGATTTATATCTACCGTTTTGTTCTGGCCTATACGCTGGTGCTCATAGCGTGCCATAAGAAACTGCTCGCCGACAGCTGGCGCGACGAGCTGTTTTTTGCCGTCTGCGGCCTGTGTGGCGGCTCCATTTATTTTATCGCGGAAAACACTGCCGTAAACTACACCCGTGTGAGCGATGTGTCCATGATCACCACATTGTCGCCGCTGCTCACCACATTGCTTGTGGGGGCGCTCTACAAATCTGAACGCCCCGGGAAGTGGACCTACATAGGTTCGGTGATAGCCTTCCTCGGCGTGGGATGCATCGTGTTCAAGGACGGTCTGGATTTCTCGGCCCAGACTTCAGGTGGCGCGAGTGCCATGATCGGTAATTTCCTGGCGCTGGGTGCGGCATTCGCATGGGCCATCTATTCGGTGGTGCTCCGCAGGCTTAACGTCACCTACTCGGCGCAATTCATCACACGCAAGACGTTTTTCTACGGGCTGATAACGGCGTTGCCGTTCTGGATGGTGTCGGCAGAGCCGGCATCGTCGCCTCAGGTGCTCCTGCGCCCCGACGTGCTGGGCAATCTGCTGTTTCTTGGAGTTGTATGCTCCATGACGGCCTACATACTTTGGTCGGCGGTTATGGGCGTTCTCGGCGCCATAACCACCAACAATTATCTGTATGTGCAGCCTATAGCCACAATGGTGATTGCGGCCATACTGTTTGCAAACGACCCCATCACGCTGATGGGTTGCTTCGGCGCGTGCCTCATTATCGGCGGCCTCTGGCTGGGCGACTACATGACACGGCGTGAGGCTTTGCGCCGGGGTTGAGCCTTGATAATAAACCGCGCAGCGCCGTGTCCCTTAGTCCGGGACACGGCGCTGCGTAGTTTATGTGGCGTGTATGCAGTGGGTCAGGCCTGCGTGGCGGGAGCAGCAGGTGCCACGGGGGCAGCGGCAGCCGGGGTGGGCAGGATGCGGGCTTCCCAACCCAGAGCGCTTGCGCCGAGCACTGCCGCATCGGCTTCCTTCAGCTCCGATACCAGGATTTTCACTTTACCTTTCCAAAGATTCATCACATGATTCTCGAACGAGTTTCTCAAAGGCTTCATCAGCATCTCACCGCTTTTGGCCAGACCGCCGAAGATAACGAACGCTTCGGGAGCTGAGAAAGCGGTGAAATCGGCCAGAGCCTGACCGAGAATTTCGCCGGTGAAGTTGAAGATATCTTTTGCGAGCTGATCGCCGGCCACAGCTGCATCGTAAACGTCTTTCGAAGTTATGTCGTCAATCTGCATGTTGCGCAGCAGCGACTCGTCGCTGGGACGCGCCTCAAGGAATTCGCGGGCGGTGCGTGCCACGCCGGTTGCCGAGCAATAAGTTTCGAGGCATCCGGTGCGTCCGCAGCCGCAGAGGCGCCCGTTGTTGCGCTTCATGGTCACGTGGCCGAGCTCGCCGGCAAAACCGTCGTGTCCGTAGACAAGCTGGCCGTTTATCACGATGCCGGAACCCACGCCAGTGCCGAGGGTGATCATGATGAAATCCTTGAGTCCGCGTGCCGCGCCATAGGTCATTTCGCCGATTGCGGCGGCGTTGGCATCGTTGGTCACGGATACGGGAATGCCGAATTTGTCGGCCACAAGCTGAGCCAGAGGTATCGGGGTGGGCCAGGGGAGGTTGACACCGTCCTCGATGTTGCCGGTGTAGTAGTTGGCGTTGGGCGCGCCTATACCGATGCCGTGAATTTTGTCGTCGGCATTATGTTCTGTGATAAGTTTTGAAAGCTCGGTGTGCAGTTCATCGATATAATCTTCGACCGCAGCGTGTTTGCGTGTTTTGATTGAGGAACTTGCGATTACGGCACCGCGTGCGTCGACAATTCCGAACACAGTGTTTGTTCCGCCGATGTCGATTCCGACTACATATGGTTTGCTCATTTTAAGGTAAGATATTAAGTTTTGGTTTTAGATGTATTTTTGATGTTATCTTCAGGGCAAAGATAACAAAAAATATGATACGCCGGTTGCTTTGTACTCATAAATAAACATAAGGCCACGCTGCTGGATAAACATAAGGCCACGCTGCAGTGGCATGCTTACCTGAGTGCACCCCGGCATTCTGTGCATCCTTTGCGGGTGCTTGACATGAAAAGGCGCTGTGCCTTCGTTTAAAAAGATGGTCACAGCGCCGTAAAGCATGGTTGCAGGCTTTCCCCCGGAATTTACTGTTTAGGGGTTATGGAGATTGCGAAACCTCCGCCGGGTGCTGCCTTGAGGTCGAGCTTGGTTTTGGATGTGACCTCTTTGCGGGTGATGGTGTAGGCCTGCGGATTGGTGAGATAATGCGCGTCGGGCGCGTCGGCGTAGATCACTGCCTCGTATTTGCGTCCCTTGTCGAGGAAATCGAGCGGCAGGCGGGTGGTGTGGCCATGCTCGGAGGCGGTGCAGCCCACAAACCAGTTGTCGGTGCCTTTGGCTTTGCGGGCAGCCACGATGTAGCGTCCGGGTTCGGCCTCAAGGTATTTGCTGTCGTCCCAGTCAACGGCCACATCTTTGATGAACTGGAAGGCATCCATGAAACGCTCATACGATTCGGGCACGTCGGCCGCCATCTGGAGCGGGCTGTACATGGTGACATAAAGGGCGAGCTGGCGGGCGAGGGTGCTGTTCACGTGTCCCACGCTGTTGGGGTTGACTTTCTGCATGTTCATCTCGAAGATGCCGGGAGTGTAGTCCATAGGGCCGCCCTGCAGGCGGGTGAAGGCACAGTGGTGTGCGAGGGGCTTATTAAGCCGGCGAACGACTCGTATTCCGTGCCGCGTGCCGATTCGTTGCCGATGAGGTTGGGATATGCGGCACAGACCGGTGGGACGCACTGCCTCATGGGTTCACCATGATTTTATGCTTGGCGGCTTCCTTCACGGCGTAGAGGTAATGGTTGTTGAGCCATTGTCCGTAGTGGTGCTCGCCGCGCGGGGAATCATGTCGCCTACATATCGCTCTTCACGGCGTTGGCCGTATTTGTTCATTAGATTGTGGCCTGCTCCATGTGGCGTTCATAATTGCGCACCGATCCGAGGTTTCGTGGTGCATCATCAGCTTGACGCCTTTCGAAGCGGCATATTTGCCCTTCTTCCTTGAAGTCGAACACATAATCCTTGGTCGAACCCATTATTTATTCCAGCCTTCCACGAGCACCTGGTCGTGCCAGTTCGGGCGGCGAAGTGTTACGAAGGATGGCGAACAGTCGATTGTGTCGCGGGCATCGTCCGATCTCCCACCATACGCCCATCCCGTGCGCCACGGTGTTTTGGCAGGCGCCTGCATGTAGGCCTTGTTCCCCTTGGCATCGGGTGTGAGCCACGACTCGAACACCATGTTCTTGTCGTCCAGGTCGAGGTGCATGCACGAATAGTCGACCAGCGCCGCTTCGTGGATGTTGATGTAGAGGCCGTCGTCGGTTTTCAGCTGCAGGGAGGTCTGCACACCTGTGGGGAGAGAACTGAGTCTGCGAGGCGTTGCTTGTTATGGCGCCCTGCATGAGCGAGCGGATTTCCGACAGGCGCGATTCCGTGTAGTCGTATTCCTGTGTGTCGTAGTCGCCTGCAATCCACCATGCGGTGTGGTCGCCGTCCATGCCGAACTGCGAGTGCTCCTCTTTCACAACGAAGTACACAAGGTTCTTCTGCTGCGGGAATTCATAGCGGAATCCCATGCCGTCGTCGTAAACGCGGAACCGGAGGTTCATGAATCGGTCGGTCTCCGGCTGTTTCATCTCCACCAGGAGTTCGTTGTAATGGTTGCGGATGTCGCGTGTCTCGCCCCATACGGGCTGCCATGTCTCGTCGGTGGATCCGGTTTTAGTGCCGATGATTTCAAAGCCTTTCATGAGGTCGGGCGCGTCGGCCAGTTCGAGCCCGAGATGCGAGGGGCGCACCACGGTCTTGCCGTCGAAGGTCATGGAGTAGGTGGGCACCCCGTCGGGGGTGTCGACCGACACCATGATCCGTCCGTCGGGCGAGGTCACATCCACTGCGGCGGCCAAAAGCGGCATCGCTGCCAGTGCTGCTGTTAAAAATCGGTATGTCATTTTGCTGTTTGGGAGTTTTGAAGGAGGATAATGGAGAGGATGTTGCAAAACTGCCGGATTCCGGGGTTATGCAACACCCTCGTCGCGTTTATTCGATTACGATCATTGCCCAGTATTTGAGCGAGGGGAGGGTGAAGGTCACTTTCCCGTCGGTCTGGGTGAAGGGGAGTTCCACCACGGCGCCCCCGTGATAGTCGGGCGATGCCGTCCAGATGCGGTTCACCTTGGTGGGATAATCCACCGTGAGCGGGAGGTCGAGGGTGAGGCGCGGTGCGGTGCGTGTGCCGTTGAGGTCGCGCCAGCTCAGGTTGTCGATATTGCGGAAGTTGAGCAGATGAATCACATCGGCGTTACCCACTTTGCGGGCATACGTGGTGACGTTGCCGCGTTTCGGCGGCCATGCGGCCACCGAGACCTTTTTCGAGGCGTCGGCGCATGCAAGCCCTGACTGGAATTCAGACTGCGTGGAAGTGCCGCGCAGCAGATTCTGGTAAGCGGTCATGAAGTCGTAGTAGCGAATCATGGCGGTGCGCAGCTCCTCGGTCATTGCCAGGGGAGAGGCAGGGAAATATTCGCGCGAGAGCATGTGGTCGCCCAGCTCGAGGTGCGAGCCGCCGAGAGCCATCATCACGGCATCGGCCATAAGGATACCGGGGGTGTTGAACTCGCCGCTGGTGCTTCCGGCCTTGTCATAGTTCATGTAGGCTGCAAACACCGTGCGCAGCGAGTTGGAGCTGTAGGTGTCGTTTGCCTTTATGATTCTGTGAAGGTCCTCGAAATCGGGTTCGTCGCCCCATACTTCGTTGTAGCAGAAGTCCACTTTGCCCGAACCTGCAATCTGCGAGGCTCCGTAGCTGCTCACGGCGTTCATCACCAGACGTTTCTCCGGATGGCGGGTTTTCATTGCATCGATAAACGAGCCATACCCTTTGGGGAGGTTGATTTTAGTGCCGTTCCAGTCGTAGAGGTCGGCGCGCTGGCCGAGCTGGTCGATCTGATAGCCGTCGAAGGCGAAATTGGCATAGACATCGTCGTTGCGGTCGCCGATGTACTGCTGCCATTCGGTGTTGGAGGGGTCGACAAGGTAGATGCTGCTTTTCCATGATGAGGGGAGCGAGTGCATGTCCTTGTCGCCGCGGCTGGTGTTGCGGAAGGCGTACCATTCCTCTTTCACACCGTCCGTTGCGGCATCGTCGAGAGCACCGAAGCAGAGGTTGTAGAACATGGATTTCATTCCGAGACCATGCTGCACGTCGATGTACTTTTTCACCACCGAAGTGTACACGTCGCGGTTGGCGATGTCCTTGTAGACGTCGAGCAGATTGTCGCGTGTGCCGCCAAGAGGCCAGTGGTGCTTGTTGTGCCAGTCCTGGAACTGCACGCCGTTGATGTGGCAGCGGTTGAGGTAGGCCATCTCGTTTTCGATTACACCGTCGGAGAGTTTCGAACCGTCGAAGGTGGCCACGAAGCCGTAGCGGGGGAAACGTGTCCAGTCGCTCGACACGTCAACGGCTATGGTTCCGAGAACGGTCTCGCTGTTGTCCTGTTCCTGACGGTACACTTCAGCCATGTAGCCGGTGAAATCGGCACCGGCGGGTGTCCATGTCCATGAGGTTGCGGTGAGAGGTTCGTCCTTGATCACTTCGGCTCCGTTGCGGTAGCGGATGCGTGCGCCGGCGGGAACTTCGGAAGCTGTGAAACGCACGGCCTCGCCCGGGGCGTAGCATGCTTTGTCGGTGTTTAGTTCGACCGAGAGGTTCGAACGGATGGGAGTCACCGATTCGACCCCGCCGGAGGGCCCTCCCCCCGGAACGGGGGAGGGTGCGGGTTCTGGAGTGTCGTCACTGTTGCTGCAGGCTGTGGAGAGAATAAGCAGTCCTGCGATAAGTAGATTCATTTTTGGCATGTTGGATTGTGTGTAATAAAGGTTAATTCCGGGCAATCACCACTTCTTCCAGAAGCTGGTTGAGGGTTACCGTGTAGTTGCCCGCGTCGGTTATGCGCCATTTGAGGTCGACACCGCCAACCGAGATGTCCTTGTACTGTTCCTGACACCCGTCGTCGCTCTTGTTGATGAAGATGACTTTCTGGGTTGTGCCCGTGGGGGCCTCGCCATCGGATGCGGCAAGGAACCATGCTCCGTTCCAGTCGTCCTGCTTGTCGGGGGAGAATTTCATTTCACCTGCGTTGAGATGTCCGCTCCAGGTGAAGATGTTGGGGTCCGAAGCATCCTGGGTCATGGGTGTGGCGTTGCCGAGGTCCCATCCGTTGGGAGTGGCGTCGCCCACCATGTACATTTCGGTGTAGGGGGTGAAGAGTGTCATGAGCATACGTTCGGCGCCCGGGCGTATGTCAAGGCAGATCTTATAGGCCAGATTGGTTTCAGCTGCGTTGAGAACCCACTTGTTGTCGGGGTCGAAGCCCTTGATGAATTCCACCTCGGGGTCGGTGTAGGGAGCATTGGCATGAGCTGCCTTGTACATGTTCTCCCATGAACCGTCGGCTGTGCCGAACTTGAATTCTCCTCCCTTGGTGAAGAATACACCCAGGCGGAACAGGAACGGATCGAGCGGATCCTGCGACATTTCGCGGAAGCCCCAGTCGGTCTCATTGCCCACGAAATAGATCTGCGAGTAGGGCGGTGTGATGCCTTCGGTCTGGGTGAATGTCACTGTGAGGTTGAGCAGATTTACATCAATCTTGTAACAATGAGCCTCTTCGATGGCGAACTGGAGGTCCGGCTGGTCATCTGCCGTTCTATAAACGAGTTGCCCGTCACCATTATTGTTATAGGAGGGGAGGAATTGTCCGAGAGTGGTAATGAATTTGAAATTACCGGGAGTAAGGTTGCCCGTCCAGGTGAACACACCGTTGTTCGTGCGGCTCATTTCAGTGGCATTATCTGCACTCCATCCGTTGGGGGTGGCGTCGCCTATGAGGTAGAGCGTTGTGGTTACGGGTTCGTAAGGAGTCACCGTGAAGTGGCTTTCGGCCACCTGTTCGCCGTCGATGCCGTTAACTGTAGCCGTGAGGCGGGCGTCGAGAGCGATGGGCTGGCCCGGTTGTGCGCCGAATTCCGAACGGACGAGGTCGTTGAGCTCCTCGACGGTAGGATTCCAGTTGTACACCTGCTGCTGGGCGTCCTTTATGACGGAGGCATTTGCGAAGCCTGTGCCGGCTTCGGCAAGTTCAAGGGTGTAGCTTATACGCGCTCCGGTGCCGAAGTTGGTGCCTGTGGTCCAGGCAAGTGACAGGGCTTCTACGGCATGGTCCCTTTCATTGAGGACCACCTCGGTTTTGTTGGCGCTGAGAGCCAGTTCGGCCGAGCCCTTGTCAAGCTCCGTGTAATCGTTGTCGCTGCACGAGCAGAGAGCCATGGCCACTGTCGCCGACATGGCGACATATATATGTTTCAGTTTCATGTCTGTGTCTGTGGTTTGAGAAATTAATAACCGGGATTCTGGGTCATGAGGGGGTTGGCATCGATTTCAGTCTGCGGGATGGGGAAGAGCAGACGCTCCTTGGTGGCGTTTGTCTTGCCGATGGAGTGCAGGAAATCGAGGGCGTAGTTGCCGTTGTCGATGCGGATGAGGTCGAACCAGCGGTGTCCTTCGAATGCCAGCTCCATGCGGCGCTCGTGGATAATGGCCTCACGCATGTCGGTTTTGGAGATTGTGGATGGGAGAGGTGCCAGTCCGGCGCGGTGACGCACGATGTTGATGGGGCCACGGGCATTGGTGGTCTGGTTGAGCTCGTTGAACGCTTCGGCCTGCATCAGCAGCACGCCTGCATAGCGGTAGACCACGAAGTTGGCGGGGCTGGTGTCGGTTTCGGGAGAAATGTCCTTAGATACAAGGAATTTGCGCACGTTGTAGCCGGTGTTCGACCATTGGGGGCGGTAGGCTTTGCCTTCCCAGTCGGGGCATCCTTCATAGAACACGGTTATGGGTTTGCGCAGGTCGCCTTCCTCATACTGGTCCATGAACTCCTGTGTGGGCTGGTTCCATCCCCAAGAGCCTGCCACCAGACCCGAGCCGCGCGGACCCATGAATGTGGAGAGCCATGATGCATAGGGGGTATTGCCCCAGAAGTCTGATTCGGTACTGCCGGAATACTGTACCTCGAAAATCGATTCGGCACCGTTGCGCACGGGGCAGTTGAAGTTGTCGGCATAGGGGCAGTTGGCCAGATCGTAGCCAAGGGCGGTGATTTCGTCGCAGAGGTCGATCACCTCATTGTAGAGCGAGGGGTTGGAGGGTGCGAGTGTCAGATAAATGTCGGCAAGCATGTACATTGCGGCCTCCTGGCATGCGCGGCCTTTCTGATGGTCGTCGTATTCATACTTGGGGGGAAGCAGGTTGATGGCCTGCGAGCAGTCGTCGATGATCTGGCGGTAGGTCTCGTCGAGCGATGTGCGTGCAATGGCGCTCGAAGTGTCGGGGTCATACGGCTCAAGGCGCATAGGCACACCGCCGTACAGGCGTGCGAGCAGGTAGTAATAGTGTGCGCGGAGGAAGAGGGCCTCGCCCATTGAGCGTTCACGGATGTCGTCGCTCACGGCGTCCGAGCTGTTGAGGGCGCTGATGAGGTTGTTGCACTGTGCGATGCCGATCCAGGGTGAGCGCCACATGTACAGGGCCATGGCATTGTCGCTGAGAGTGGTGAAATTGGCTGCCTGGATGGTTTCTATACCGTCGTCGCCACCTCCGGCGCCAACGTTGGAGTTGCCGGCAACGATGTCGAGCGACCATATGCGCTGGTTGTAGAGATTGGAGGAGCGGAGAGGAATATAGCAGGCGTTGGCCATGGCTACGGCCACATCGTCGGTCACGTTGGTCTGCGGGTCGACGCGGTCGTATGGTGTCTTGTCAAGGAAATCTTCACAGGAGGTGAAGGACGCAGCCAGCAGGAGCGCTGTCAGCGGATATATCAGTTTTTTCATGAGTCGGAATTGCGGTTAGAAGTTGAATGAAAGTCCTACATTGAATGTGCGTGCAGGCGGGAAGCTCGAATAGTCGATGCCGTCGATGCCCACTTCGGGGTCCAGACCCTTGTAGCCTGTGATGGTGGCCACGTTCTCGCACGAGAAGATTACGCGTGCCTGTTCGAAGCCGATGCGGTCGAGCAGTCGTGCGGGGAAGTTGTAGGCCAGTGTGATGTTCTTGAGGCGCAGGTAGGCTCCGTTTTCAACCCAGCGGTCGCTGATGCGGTTGTTGCCGTTGGGGTCGGCCCACACGGCGCGGGGCATTTCAAACGATGTGCCGGGGCCTGTCCAGCGGTCGGCTGTGGATGCATACTGGTTGTAGGCGGCCGACATGCTTTCCATGGCCGAGCGTGTGCGGTTGTAGATTTTGTTGCCGGCAACGCCCTGCAGGAATATCGACAGCTCGAAGCCTTTGTAGGTGAAGCGGTTGTTCATGGAGAAGAGCCAAGTGGGGTTGGGGTTGCCGATCACGGTGCGGTCGTCGTCGTTGATGACACCGTCGTTGTTGAGGTCGCGGAAACGGATGTCACCGGGTTCGGCACCGGGCTGCACGGCGTGTGCACGGATCTCGTCGGCAGTCTGGAACACGCCGTCGGTTACATAGCCGTAGAACACGTTCATGGGGAAGTCGGCGGCCAGCATGGTGGCGTAGGCACCGCCGAACTGGTTGCGCCACAGCGGGGTGTCGCTGTTGAGGTCCTTGATTTTATTCTTGTTGTAGGTTACGGTGAGGTTGGTTTCCCAGCCCAGTTCGCCTGTGAGGTTTACGGAGTTGGCGGTGAGTTCCCATCCGATGTTGCGCACCTTGCCGGCGTTGATATAGGTGTCGAAGGTGTCCTCAAAACCGGTGGTGATGGGGAATGCTGCCTTTACAAGCATGGAGTTGGTGTTCTTGATATAGCCGTCGAGCGACACGTTGATGCGGGAATTGAGCAGCGATACGTCAACACCGGCGTTGAACTGCTCGATTTCCTCCCAGTGTATCGACGAGTTGGCGAGCACCTGCGAATAGAGGGCTGACTGTTCGGCGTTGTCGAGCGATGTGCCGAAGGGGTAGAGCAGGGTGACGAGTGTCTGGATGTGGTCGTAGTTGCCCACCGATGCCTGCGAACCGGTCTTACCGTAGCCCAGGCGGAGTTTGAGGTCGTTCACCGCGATATCCTCAGGGAAGAAATCCTCGGCCGAGATGCGCCATGCAGCCGATGCCGAGGGGGAATGTGCCCCAGCGGTGGTTCTTGCCGAAGCGGCTCGAGCCGTCGCGGCGCACGGTGGCGGTGAGGAGGTATTTGTTGTCGTAAGAGTAGTTGGCACGCGCCATGTAGGAGAGGAGTGCCCATTCATTCTGCGAGCCTGCGAGGTCGTTGATTTTCTCGCCGTTCTCAAGCTGGTGCACGTTGTCGAACAGGAAGCCGTTCATCTGGCCGTTCATCCAGTAAGCGTGGTTCCACTGGGCCGACATACCGGCCATCACGTTGAGCGAGTGCTTCTTTGCGAAGGTGTAGTCGAATGTGAAATAGTTGTCCCACAGGTAGGTGAAGTTGCGGTTCGACGACTGGTACTGAGTGCTCTCCTCAACGGGAGTGGGCTTCCAGTCATATTTCGGTGTGAACGATTCGTCGAAGAAGAATTTGCCGTCGAAACCGAACAGCGAGCGGAATTGAAGCCAGGGGGTGAAAGTGATGTCGGCTGCCACGTTGGCAAGGAGGTTGTAGCCGTTGGTTTTGCTGCGGTTCATTTCGTTTGTGCCTATCGGGTTGCGCACGCTGCCGTACCATTCGGAGTTGCCCGATGGGCCGCTCCACTGGCCGTCGTCGGTCTTCACAGGGAAGGTGGGGAGTGCCTGCATGGCGTCCCACATGCTGTAGGAACCGGATTTTTTCACGTCGGCGCTGAAAAGGAGGTTGTTGGAGAGTTTGAGCCAGCTTTTGAGCTTCACGTCGTTGTTGCTCTGGATGGTGAAGCGGCGGTAGTCAACGTTGCGCACAATGCCGCTCTGGTCGAGGAATCCGGCCGAGAAATAGTAGTGTGCCTTGTCGTTTCCGCCGGAGTAGCTCACGTTGTAGTTCTGCATCACGCCGGTCTGCAGCAGTTCGTCAACCCAGTTTGTCGACCGTGTGAGGGTGGAGGGGTCGGCCCAGTCGGGGTTGGTGTTGTGTCCGGCCTGCGAAAGCATGTCGTTTGCTAGCAATACGTAATC
>VOFJ01000201.1_pt1 | contig 90000 bp, 142 predicted proteins | sample 5384081 | NCBI WGS metagenome assembly VOFJ01 (sample SAMN12384729, study PRJNA508395) | human gut metagenome | isolation source: healthy gut I | host: Homo sapiens | reverse complement strand
GAACCTACAACATGATTTTCCAATACGTTGACCATAATAAGATATAGCACCACCTCTTCCAGCATTATTATCAGTAATATTACATAAATTCATAGTTATATCAGAAGACCAAAATTATTGTGTAATGCCACCACAAAAACTTGCAAGAGTAAAGAATGTGGAATTATAAATTTTACCTGCAGATTCACACTTATGCATAAAAGCTCCACCACTATTTTTCTCCAATTTCATTTTGATGTAAACTGATGGAATTGGCAATGTACTAAATTTGCAGTAACAACATACATAGCTCATCCACCACCTGCAAAACAGGTATTTTTTATCAAATGTTGAGATTGATTACTTTTAAGATCTGTTTTAGATACTTAAAAATAGCTCCACCATAATTAAATGCTCTATTAGATTTGAAATTTGAATTAATGATATATAAATTTCCACGATTGTAAATAGCTCCTCCAGATCCCTAAACATTTGCACCAAAATCATCTTCTTCAATAAGATATTCTAGCATCAACTTTATTATTTACAAAATTACAATCTTTAAAATTAGCTTTTTCTAAATTATAAATAGCCCCTTTAATATAACAACTATTATTAGTAAGGGCTGATGATTTATGTCTAATTATTATAATTAGTGATAGCTCCCACCATTTTAGCTTTTATTTGATGAAAATGTAGAGTTTCTATAATTAACTCACCATAATTAACAATAGCTCCACCATAAGTTAAAAAGCTGTGGAATTGATTACTGAAACATTTTCTAAGTATAGTTTTCCTAAATTGTAAAAATGTTGAACCTGTAGTTGCATTTGCATTCATAAATTTAATATTAAAACTTTTTAATGAACCAGTTGGCTAATATTAAATAAACTACCTTTACAATCAGCTATAACCGCCTTAAATCCTTTAAGAGTAAGTGTTTTTGAAATTGTAATATAATCTTCAGTATAATTACACTCCCAGTACATAACTATTCCTTTATTATTTAGTGCATGTTTTATTGTTTTAAATGGATTATTAATAGACCCATTACTCAATTCATCACTACCTCCAGGTGATACATAAACATAATAATAAAGTTTCATTATTAGTTAAAGTAGCTGATGGAGCATATATTGCATTATCAGCGTATCTGTTCCAATTATCACTAAAAATAATTATCAACAATAGAAATTTTGCTTTGAATTAACCTCTACATAAATTGCATAATCATTTCCAGGAGCATAATTAGAAATAATACTATTTTCCAAAAATCAATGCATTAGAAGAACTATTTGATAAATAAATACCAGTTTGACTTACATTAGATATAAATAAATCATTATTTCAGTTCCATTTATTGTAAAATCATTATATCTTAATACATCCCTGATGTTTTATATCCTACATAACCATAAGAACCATTAGCTATAGCTATTAATGTATTATTATCAACTAATGTGTTTTTAGCTTCACTGAATTAATTAAACAAACAATAGATCCATTTCCTTCAATAATATTGTGGATAATTTTTGTGTTTGTAGTCCAAATAGTACTCATGAATACTTTGGAAATCTTGTGAATAAATATTATAAACACCATAAGCATGATCACGTCATCTATTCTAATATTATTGTTTCTAATAATTGGTATTGCACAAAGCCATTGCATTATAAATAGCAATTACATCATTATTTGAATTGATTACAATATCATTATTTGAAATTACATTATTTTTTTGGACTTAAAACCATAATTCATCATAATAATTATAAAATAGTAATTCCAGTTAGGGGTACCATTACCCCTTATTTTAACAGTATTGTTGTTAATTAAATTATTAAAACTTTCTCAGTAATAATGATAGCTGAAACATCTTTTTAGAACACTAGAAGTGTATTATTATTTTCAATAGTAATATTTAATGCAAAATATAAATTAAAATGCAACATTTTTCCAACTAAATCAAAGTTTAGAATTTTTAATAGTTGAATTACTTGATTTTGAATTGAAATTTAAAGTTGCATCAATTAATAATTCTTATAATAAAGTTAAAATAACCACCTGATTAAAAGTCAAAGTATAATGTTTTGATTTTTAAATTATCAAACATCAACTTACATCTTTTACAGGTTATTAACTCATTACTAAATATACCATTTTGAATCAAAGTAAGTTTTCAACATTATCATCATAGATTACATATTTATTTTCTTTTAATGTGATATTTCCACTGATCAAACTAAAGCATTGGAATAAATTACACAATTAGTTATTTCAATATTATTTAAATCATCATTTGCCAAAATCACCTCTGTTTGCTTAATCTATTAAGTTAATAAAACTAGATTCTATAACAACATTAGATGTATTTGAGAATTTTAATGATTTTACTAAATCATAATTGCACTAATATTATTTTTATCCAAAACAATATCTTTTAGAACTAGAAATTGCTAATGGTGAAATAACATTAGAAATAGACTTAGCTTTAATATTATTGCCTAAAATATTCAAATTATTAGACATTAGGTAAAAGAAAGAGCTTACAATCAAAAACACCAATTTCCTTGAAGATGGATTGTATTATTAACTAGAATTAGATGAATTTAATAAATTTATAATAATTCCTGAGCTATTTTTTATTAGCTTCTAAATCACACTATTTTTTACAAATGTAAGATTATCAGAATTATTAAGTAAAATACCTTGAATTAATGTATTTTCACCAGTAATATATACATCATTATCAATAAGTTCAGTATTATTTGATAAATTTAAAGAAATTCCAAAAATATCTTTTTCATTTGAGAAACAGACATTATATTATTGTCTTCTAAAGTTATATCACCCATTATTTATGATAATCGCATTTTTTATCTGTTTTTAAAATTCAATGATTTAATATTCCATTTGATCCAGTTACTAAAGAAATAGTAACATTGATTTAATATATTAACTAAACCTCCATTTAATAAAGTCATTTTTTTGATTAATCCAAACATGTCCTTATTAAGTTTTTGTAATTACCAAAACAATAGAATTAATATCTTCAAATTTAAAACATCCTTTTTCATCAAAATAGACATTAAAATTATCATCACTGATAAATTATACACTATAATTTAAAAAGAAACACCATTAACAACATTGTCTTTAATATTATTTGAAAATGGATCAGTAATATTCTCAACAATACCTACAGCTGCATTTGTAGTAATATTATTATTTATAATAGTTGTATTATACACAGTCCCTACCAGATAACCCGTAAGAAGCTGAATTGATTATATTGTTTGTACTATTATTATGATTTATTTTTACCTTGATCAATTTTTAGCATAATAAGAAACACCTAGTATACCACGAGTAACCAAATATAAATCAGATACTGCATCAATATAAACTCCATATAAATTAGAAGATATCCTATTTCAATTAATAACATTATTAGAAGACAATATATAAATTCCAGAGTCAACAGCAGTTCTTATAGTATTGGTTTATTATAGATACATTATTTTCAGCAACTCTAATTCCTTTCACCAAAATTACTCACTTTTAATATTATTATTTTAAAAATTAAAAACATTTTCACTTTCAACATTAACCGCATAATATCCATCAACTAAACTAATAGTATTAGATATTAAAGATGCATTTTTTCCAAATACCCAAATTCCAATTGAAGAAATTTTGATTATATTATTTTTAACAGTTATATTGCTACTTAAAATAGCTATAGCCATAGATGTATCTGAAAAAAATGAATTATTCTCAATAGTTAAATTAGCACTACTTATGGATAAAGCTAAATTAGACACACCAATAAATTTATTTCCATTTATTGTAGAATTAACACCTAAAACCACTAACACCATCACGAACATTAAAAATAGTGTTGTTTACAATATTTACATTACAATTACTTAAAAAGAGACATTCCAATAACCCAAGGAGAGTTTCTATTTAAAGAACACATGTAATAATAAATGAATTATTAAAAACACTTACCAGAACCACTATAACCTGCATGACCCCACATGGATTATAATAAATATACAGCTGCAGTTGATTGGAAATAATTATCATAAAATAGATATTATCACATTCACTATAGGTGCACAAGTACTTAATGTACTTACAAATTTATTTTTTTATATATCTTATTATTAGATGATGAACCCATAGGAAGCGCAAATACTTCTTACCATCTGCTAATTGAACAGAATTGTTATATACATATTATTATTTGTATAAAAATAAAACCAATACCACTTAAATCAATACTAGGTATACCATCCACAACATATTCTTACTTTATCATTAATAATAGTTAACCCATGAATACTAGAACTATCACTACCTTTAACTAATTTAATATAACCATTTTTTAATAATATCACCATTATGCATAGTAGTGATTTCTAGTTGTTTATTGATAACAAATGTTTTATCTGTAACATTACCAATATGTATTCTATCTCCATCATTGATATTAGACTCGATTCATCTCACCCGAATAAACATCAAAATAATCACCATAATTATCATCAGTAATATAATTACATTACCAGTATAAACATTATACATTGGCAAAACATCATCACTTGGTAAAGTAAATATAGTATTATTACTATTTTCAGCATATAATGGTGTGAATACTATAATAGCTATAATTGCATATATTACTAATAATATACATTTATTAAACCTCATAAGTAACCTCCTCCACTAACTGTTATAATATTATTCATAGTTTTAGCTTCATATGCATTAGATAATAAAAAACCAGAAGTTATCATATAATGACCCGATTAAGATTAATCTTAAGAGATGCAAATACCTAAATCATCAGTTTCACGATAATACATTACTCCATTAACAAGCATTCCCACTTTTGTCCGATGATTGATTTGACAAAAAGCATCAGAAAATTTAACATTATAAAAATGTACCTTGTTGAATATTAACACTAGATGAAACTATAGTAACAGGCATAGCTGCAATTGAAATGGTATTATAAACAGTTTTTCCATCATAACTTGCTGAAATACCATAAACACCAGATTAAGATTTATATTTAAATAAGCAACACCATTAGAGTCTGTTAATTTATTATAAGTAACTCCATTAACTGTAATTGCCACTTCTTTATTAGATACAATTTTTTCCATTAGAATCATATAATTTAGCTGCAAATCTTGTTCCATCTTTTATAAAACATTGAAATATCACTAGTTTCAATTGTTGATAAAAACATTAACAGAACTTGAAACAACTTCCTGACCATCAGTTACAGCAAAAAATATAATTATTCGGTTTAATCTAACATTAAGTCTAGCTTCACCACTACCATTAGTAATACGATTATATTGAACACCATTTGCAATAATAGCTAATGAAGCATTTGTTTTTGAGTTCCATCATCATTTTACCAATTTAACAATAAATTTATTATTATCTACAAATTTTGTAATTATCTTGATAAAACAACTATTTTATTGGTATTTAATGATTTAACATAATTATCATCATCTTCAAATAAAACAGTTATATTATAAAACACCTGGGGAAAGGTTTATAGACAATCTGGCTTCTCCTTTGTCATTAGTTATTTTATTATAAGTAACACCATTAATTGTGATTTTAACTATTTTACCAACTAGAACATTACCTAAAACATCTTTAAGGACAACATCAAACTGGGATCCGTTTTTATAATATTTAGTTAAATCTTTAGAAATAATAACTGTTTCAAGAGGAATTGAAGATATTCTTAATATAGCTGAATTTGAAGAATTGCATATTTATTATTTCCTTTATAAATAACTGAAATATTATAAAAACATTTACTTTCATCAACTGTGATAGATTTACTGATAGCTAATCCAGTAACATTATTTGAACTTATTAATTTATTATTTAAATAAATTTCAACAATACCGAAATCAACTGCCAATCCTGTTTTATTATCCTTAATATTTACATTAATTTCAACTATGTCCCCTATTTTAGCTGTTTTTGAGATAAATCTATATTAGTATCTACTTTATGTTGATTATAAAAGAGTTATATTTAATTTAGTATTATCTGTAAAGCTAACCACTACATTTCTATCATCATTAGCCGTATTAATAAATTCAAAGATATCATTAATCAATGTACCAGAATCTAAAAATTACTTCCTTTGGAAGTTATTAAAAATAAATCAACCGGTTTACCGAACATATCTAACATCATAATTTTTATAATTACTTCCATCAAATAATTTATAAGAAATAACTACTTTATAGCTATCATTAAATAAGTTTTTCTGCAGATAAATGTTTAACAATCCAATAATTTAATTTAACATTTGCAGTTGTTGTATCAATCATATTTTTAAGATTGTTATTATTCCAAATAATTATAATTAAAATCTAAATTTCCCTTCTGATTATCATTATTAACAATGATTACTTTATTATTATAAAAAACTTGAATTTCCAACAGTTATGGTATTTCCTCTAAATTCCACATTTCCTCCATCAAACAAACATCCATTAAAATTACTTTTATAATCATTAATTGAACTGAAAGTTAAAGAGTTTATATTTATAAAAGAAGAATTACAAACATCCCATATCATTCCATTAACAGACCCGCTTAACCAGTTACTATTTTTAAATACAGAATTATCTATTTTCACAAAGGATTTATCATAAGCAACTGCAAAATTGCAATCATTATCTGCATAATTAACATAACTCATAGTAACATTTGTATTACTTGCTCCTAAAACTTACATCTGGAATCAAAGCTTTTTTAAATTTTAAATGTTGAATTAAAAAACTCCAAATAAACATTTTCTGTATTTACTGCTGTAGAATAAAAAAATATCTGTTGAAGAATAATTATTTACAATACAATTATAAAATCTTGCATTAGCATCATAATTAAATAAAAAACACCACCATAGAATCCCAAGTGTTTTGAATCTACAAATGATGAACTAATAACCTTTAAATTAGCCAAATCATAATTGGATATTGAAGAACCTATAATATTTTTAAAAATACAATTATCAATAGTTAAATCTGCATAATTAGAAATAACTCCAATATTATTTTCTTTTTTATATCCTGTGCTTTTAGCTTTAAAATTAATTAAAGTTAAATTAGATAAAAAACATATTTAAATCCGGAAATTGATCTTTCATTAGCTGCAAACCAATTAGAACCACTTCCATCAATTATGACTTTAGAACCAATACCTGCAATTTGAATATTCATACTACTTGGCAAACTGATATTAGTATTGCCTGCTCCACTATAAACTCCATCTAACAAGTACACTTTCAAGTTATATACATTACCCGCTGATTTAGCTGCATTAGCTATTGTAGCATAAGGATTATTAAAAGACCCGTTACCATTTTCATCATTACCATTAACAGAAACATACACTACAACTTCATTAGAGTACTTTCCATCATAATCAGCAGATAAATATTGCTTTCAAAACACCATTAACACTTGAGTTAATTCTCAAAATATTGGAAATACTATTTAAGTATTTAGGTTCAGAATAATAAGATCCACCTACTCCATTATTTCCTGTAACACTAGAATTAATAAAAGAATCATTAAATAAGTTACAGTTTATCATATAAATAGATCCGCCTTTGGCATATTCCCAGTTTGTTCTGAAGTTTGTTGAAACAACATAATTATTAATAAATTACTGTTTTTCACAGAAGGAACATTATTTAAATAAGTACCTTACATAAATAGCTCACTCCAGAAATTGCATTTAAACAGTTACCTTTTGCAAAATTACCTACAAATCTGCAGGAATCAACTAATAAATCACTTTTTAATGAATAAACAGCTCCACCTTTAGCATTCTCATATTCATCATTACAGGTAACTGAATTATTAATAAATACTGAGTTATAAATTTTACAATCCCCATTTTCTATAGAAGATATAGCTCCCCATTATTGAATGCAAAATTATTCCTGAAAATACAGTTATCAACTAACAATGTACCGGAATTGCATATTGCACCACCTTCAACACTTTTACAATCAACAATAGATAAATCTCTTAAAGTAACTACAGAATCAGCATATATATTAAATGCATAATATGCACTACTTCCTTTAATTATAGTTTTATCAGCTCCTGCACCAACAATAGTTATTGAACCACCTTGGCTTAAATGAGCTTTTATTGATTGATATCATTACATTTCCATTTCCTTCAAATGTACCTTCCCTAAAATGAATAACAACATTATCACGAGGATTAGATACTTCTACTGCTTTATTTATTGAATTAAATGGGCTATTAAGTTGACCTGAGTTACTATCATCTCCACCTAAATCAACATAAAATTCATTTCCATCATAATCCTGAGCAACTATGCTGGAATTAGTATTTTCATCAGTTGCAGAAACTACAGACAAACATAGTAAAAACAATAAAATAAAAAATACTGTTAAGAATTTTTTCCTCATAAACACCCTCATAATTTTATATAATAATAAAATAACTTTATTATGAAATCAATTATGTTTTTATTAATAAATAAAGTTAATTGAAATATATTTAAAAAGCATTAAGAAAATAAAAAAATATATAATAAATTTAGAAAATCTGAATTTTTTAGTGATAAATAAAGTCAATTCATTTTGTTTTTATTATTTATCATGGTAATTTTTGGTATTTTGTAAAAATACATATGTATAATTTTAGTTTATTAAAAAAAAAAAGTTCTACTATCAATGAATTTAAGCAAAGAAAAATAGAAGACTTTTTCAAATTCATATGAAAAAAAAGAAAAAAAAAAGAGAATAATAGAAATTCTCTTTAAGAACTGATTTTTATTGTGTTTCCAGTTTGGAAATCATTCCAGTAGGAAGTTATAATGTATTCGCCACTCATTAACCTGATTCCCAAGCTTGCAATACCCTCTTTATTAGTAACTTTATGATAGAAAACACCATTTACATTAAATGATACATTTTTATTAGCTAATGGCTTACCTTGACCATCCAAAGTTAAAGCAGTGAAATTGCTGCCGTCTAAATGTTTCATATTTAAATCATTAGTTACTAAAGTTGGCAATACACTGACTCTGTTTCCAATATCCAATCCGTCATACATTGTTGTAATAGTATATTCCCCAGGTCTTAAAGCAATTCCCAAGCTTGCAACACCATTTTCATCTGTTTTTTTGTGATAGAACACACCGTTGATGTTAAATGTTACATTCTTGTTTACTGCTAAAGATCCGTCTTTGTTGTAGATAGTTGCTTGGAACTTAGAAGCATTTAAGTAGTATTTAGTTAAATCACTTTGTACGATTAATGATTTTACAGTTATGTTGACTCCTTTTTCTTCACCATTTGCCAGATTATATGCAGTTAAGATATAATTTCCAGGTCTTAACATAATACCTAAATCAGCTACACTGTCTTTATCAGTGGTTTTAGTGTAAAATACTCCATTAATGTTAAATTTAACTTCACTGTTAGCTAATGCTTTTTCCTGTGCTGTCTAAAAATTTGGCATAGAATCTTGTAGCATTCTGATACATTTTAACTAAATTATCAGCCATAATAGTGGATTTTTACAGTTACTGTTGCATTAACTGAACTTTCATTATATTTAACTGCTACATTATAGGTTCCGGCACCTAAATTAATAGCCATAGAAGCTATTCCTTCATTATTGGTTTTTCTAATGTAATCTTTACCATTAATATTAAATGTTACATCAGCGCCAGCTATCGGATTGCCCTTACTATCAACTAATTTAGCTGTAAGGCTTTCAGGACCTTTTGTAATATTTTACAAGATTATCAGCAGTTAATGTAAATGTTTTTTATTAACAGTTATAGTTCCATTTGCAGTTGCCTTATCATATTTATTATCACCATAATAATTTACAATAAATTCATGAGTTCCTGCAGAAATATATGGAATAATAACTTTAGCAGTACCATTATTAACTTTTTGCAAAGTAAGGTCTGTTGTTCATAACTAAAGTTACATTACCAGTAGCATCTTTAGGTAAAATTACAGTAACTGTAGCATTTTCACCCTCATTTACCTCACCAACATTAACTTTAATATCATAACCTGATATTTTAGAAACTTTAAAATGAAGTACTGTTAGATGAAGTTAAATATTTAACATCACCATTATAAACAGCAGATACAGTATAATCGCCACTAACTAAATCTTTAACAGTTAAAGTAGCTTTACCATCTTTAATCCAAACAGTTTCAGTCTTATCACCAACAGTGAAAGTAACATTACCAGTAGCACCAGAAATAACGCTAGCTACAATAACAGCATCCTCACCCACTTTAATATCATCAGCAGATACAGTAATTGAAGAAGGAAGTTTATTTACATTAAATGTATAAACTGCACTGCTTGTTAAATACTTAGCATCACCGTTATAGGTTGCTTCTATTTTATAATCTTCAGCAGTTAAATTTTCAATAGTTACAGTAGCTTTACTGTCTTTAAGCTCAACAACTTGTGATTTACCATTAATAACAACAGTAACATTACCAGTAGCACCAGAAGTAACACTAACAGTCACAACAGCATCTTTACCAATTTCAATATTATCTACAGAAATATCAACTTTTTTGACTCAAGTTTAGAAACTTTAAATGAAGTACTGTTACTTGAAGATAAATACTTATCATCACCATTATAAACAGCAGATACAGTATAATCGCCACTAGCTAAATCTTTAACAGTTAAAGTAAGCTTTTACCATCTTTAATCCCAACAGTTTCAGTCTTATCACCAACAGTAAAAGTAACATTACCAGTAGCACCAGAAGTAACACTAACAGTCACAACAGCATCTTTACCAATTTCAATATCATCTACAGAAATATCAACTTTTGATTCATGTTTAGTAACATTAAATGAAGCTGTTGTTTTTGCACTTTCATATTTATTATCTCCATTATATTGAATGGTAGCTGTGTATTGGCCAGCACTTAAATTACCAATAGATACTGAAGCTTTACCATTTTTAATATTTGCACTTTGTGTAATATTTCCAATAACTACTTCAACACTGCCTGTAGCATCACTAGGAAGTTCAATATTAATAATAGCTTCTTCACCTACTTTAACATCCTCAACATTAATATCCATATTATAATGAGTATTTTTTTAACAACAGTTATTGTTCCATTAATAGTTTTTGAAGCATATTTATCATCCAAATAAGCAATAGTTATATTATATTTTCCAATTGGCAAATTAGGAATATAAACTAATGCAGTTCCATTTAATGCAACTCCAGTATAATCAACACCATCTAAAGTAACAGTTACATTTCCATTAGCATCCCTCGGTAAACTTACATTAATAATTGCATCCTCACCTACACTAACTTCATCGATGATAACAGACATATTATAATCAGAAACACGGAAGACAGTTATTGAAGATGAATTCATTTTAGGACCATAATCATTATCTCCTGAATAAAGAGCACTAATAACATGATCTCCATAAGTTAAACCAGTAATATTCACAGTAAAAATATGATTATTATCAATACTTACAACAGTATAATCTTTACCATCAATCATAATAGTAACTGTCCCTTTAATCATATCTGGTGAAAGATTAATCTTAGCAACAACAGTTTCATCTACAAAACTGGTATTAGTTGATAAATTCATTCCAATTGATGGAGATAATTTAATATGAAGAACACCATTTTTAATAGTTACATTATCTGCATTAAGAACATCATAATACCCTGAAACAGGCATTAAACCGGTAAAATTAGTGCTAAATACATATAAAAAACATTCCATTTTCAATAGTAGATGTAACATTAGTGTTATTAAATATAAATTGCAATTTACCTCCTACAATATGGTTATTGTTATCATCTAATAATACTGCAGTAATCCTAACATCATCATTTGGGAAACTTTTAGTTTGATTATCTAAAATTACAAAGGTTATAGGAGTTTTAATAATTCCATTATTATAAATTGCAAAATCAGCATTAATGGTATTATTAACTAAATATAGTTCTTTATTATTGTAAATAACATAATTATTGTCTTTAGCTTCAAAATTACAATAACTTATAGTTGGATTATATTTTACTCCCAAATAGTAACTTTCCCAATATATAGAACCTCCATTAGCTTGTGCTATATTGTTTGTAAAGTTACAATAAGTTACATTAGCTTCAACACATTTCATATATAGTGCTCCACCATTAGCAATTGCAATATTATCTGTAAATGTAGAATTAATTAAAGTAGGATAACGACCAGTAAATGCATTATCTATGTATGGAGAGAAAAATTGCTCCACCCTCTTTTGCATCATTTCCTATAAATTTAGAACTATTAGAAATACCTCCTCAAGTAGCCCAATATATTGCACCACCCATATTTTTAGCAGAATTATTTATAAATGTACAATTATTTAAAATACCACCACTCCAAGTTTTAAATATAACAGCACCACCATTATTACTAGCAAAAATTATCTATAAATATACAATTATTTAAAATAGAATTACCTGCTTGTATACCCATAAAAGCACCGGCATTAGTTGCAGAGTTATTTATAAAAATACAATTATTAAATGTTGGATTATCATTTACTGCATAAACTGCTCCTCCATCTTGTGCAAAATTATTTTTAAAAGAACAATTATTAATCATTGCAGTAGTACCTCCTCCCATATAGAAAGCACCACCATTATTATTATCAAAAAATAGAATTAGTAATATTAGTTTTTGAATACATTAGATAAACACTATAACTCTTAACATTACCACTGAAATTACTATTCATAATTGATGTGTTTCCTTTTAACATTAGAATAAATAACAGAACCATAACCATTATACTTTAATGAACTATTAATAAAATTACAATCAAAAATATTCAAATTAAGATTATTAACAATACATCCACCTTTTGATGCAGCAGTATTACTGATAAAGTCGGTTTTATATATATTTAAATCACCTTTACCAAAAAATAGCGCCTCCACCATCCCCTTCCTGCAGTATTACTTAAAAAAAAGTAGAATTAATTACAGTCATATCACCAGTAGAATAAATAGCACCACCACCACTATTTCCTGCAGTATTACTTAAAAAAAGTAGAATTAATTACAGTCATATCACCAGTAGAATAAATAGCACCACCACCCCACTTTGATGCAGAATTACTCTTAAAAAATTGAATCAATAATATTTAAATTATCAATAGAATAAATAGCACCTCCATAAGTTTTTGAAGCTTGATTATTTTCAAAAATACAATTATTTAAAGTAATTTCGACATTTGCAGATATTGCACCACCAACCTTATTAGCTGATGATTTTCCATTTATAAAACTTAAATTATAAAAAAAAAATAAAATTGTCTGCAGTATCTTTTTATGCTAAACATAGATCTAGTTTTATTTCCTGAAAATATTGCTTTACCCTTGTTATCTGCTTGAATAGTGACATTAGTTGCAGTTATTGAATATGTTTTTCAAAAACATACAAACCATCAGCAATATGAACTATTGTGTTATTTTCAAGATTATCTAAAGCATTAGTTAAATTTGTTGGATTATCACTTGATTTACCATCACCTCTACCCTCAACAGAAACATAAACTTGATTATAATTAGAATTTCCTAAAATATTAGAATTTTCAGATATGCAACCACTAAAGTTAAGATTAGACATTAATTTAATTTCATTATTATAATTATTACTTACAGAAGAAGATATTCCAGTATTATTAAATATAACATTATTACTACCACTAACAATTTTAACACTAGCGTCCCCTTCAGTTTTATTTGATTGTAACCTATTAGAGGTAACATTAGAATTTATAGCTGAATATAAATATACTGCATAATAACCATTTGTAGAAACAGTATTATTATAAATATTATATGTATGGCTACCAGAAGTTATTTGAGAATAACTAATACCATAAATATTAACATTAGTAGTAGCTACAGCTAAATCTTTTAGCATTAACATTAATTATGTTACTATAAACATTAACATAAGTATCTTGAATTCCATACCAGAAACTAAAGCATAATTATGTGTTCCTGCTCTTCCACTTACATTAACATTATTTCTACAAACTTCCAATGAAGTTATGCCATAATAATTTTGTGAATAAATACCAAGACATGGACCATTACAAAGAGCAGTTAAATTATTATCACAAATAAGAATATCAACTGCTAAACCAGTAATTTGAATTGGATATGCTGTACCATTACCTCCAGCACCACCTAACGTTGTAACAAGAACATTATTATTACTAATAGTTGCATTTTGAAGCTTATAAATATCAATTACATATAAATAATCTACAGATCCACTTGGAGTAAAAGTATCAATTTCAGTAAAATTATTATAATCAATAAAGCTATTATTAGAATCAACCATCATAAAACAATCCAATGTTGGATAAAAATCAGAACCAGCATCATTAACAATAGCATAAACATTATTTCTTATAAAATTAAGATAATTAGAAGATTGAACACCAATACTAAGTACTAAATCTGTATCAGTTGAAGGAAATGGCTTAGAAAAATCAACAGCCCTTAATGGAAGTGATGCATTAATAATATTATTATAAATGAATGCATAATGACTATTTTTAATTTTAAGACCATAATTATAAATAAGACCAATTTTATTATTACCAATAAATTGAATATTACTATTTAATAACTTAAAATTATTTGCATTATCAACAAAAATACCATAACCCTCAGTATTCAAAGGAACAGTAAAATTAATTTTGAGATTATCTAATTTAACATTTCCACTAGAAACATAAATACCTGCATAATTATGAGATATGTCTGAATTTGACAAAACTAAATTAATATTAGTCATATTACTATTATTCCCATTAATTTTAAAGGGCATATCATAAAAATTATTCCCATTTAAACCTATAATATTTATCGGATTATTAAAAACTAAATTAGTATTTTCAGAAAAATTACCCTCAAAATAAATAGTATCTTCAGTACCATTATATATACCATCATTAAAATAACTTCCAAAATTATCAGAAGTTATTATAACATCATCATCACCTATTTCTAATAATTCCTCATGATTTAAAGAATTATCAAAAAATTTGATTACCGTCAGATTCAACATCATATTCAATAGCATCTATTGAATCATAACTTATAGATGTAAAATTATCAATATTTACATCATTTAAATTATTTGCACTTACATTACTTATACTTATAATAATAAGAAAAAATAACATAAGGCAAAACAGAACCTTTTTATCTTTAAATTTCATTTTAACCATCCAATTTAATAAAGTATACATTAAAAATATAAAATATACTATAATTAATATTATATTATGTATATTATATAATATTTGCTATTTAATCCAATGATATGAATTTATGCTACAAAAATACTGAATAAAAGTTAATATAAATAAGAAAAAAGATAAAAAAAAATCTAAACAAAGAAGTATTCTAAAAAACTCCCATTTTTTTAATTTTTTTCTATGATGTTTTTATGAATTATTTTGAGATTATGGATTGTTGCTTCGATATTTAAATTTATAATACATTTTTGTTTTCCTAATCTTTTTAAACCGTTGTAATTTCGTCCTGTTTTTAAAACACCGAATATTGATTCAGTTATGGGCAATCTTTTTTTGTAAATTTTTTTGCACATAATCAAAGAAGTAATCATCTTTTAATTTTTCTTTATATTGGGTCTGCTACTTCAGCTATTTCTCTAACTCTGCTAGAAGTGTATGATTTTAGTTTCGGGGATTGTTTAGATTTAGTTGTTGAATATATTTTATGTAATCATCCATTTATTTTTCTATAATTTTTGAAAGGTAATTTTACTCCTTCTGGACAAATGAAGTAGTTTTCTACTCTATTTTCTGTAAATTTGCATTTTGCATATTTATTTTTTGATCTATCGCTTTTTTCTTTCTGCTTCAGTTCTGTCTGAGATTATTATTTTTATATTGTGTTTAAAACAGTATTTTAATGCCTTATCTGTATAATATCCGTTGTCGGCGATAAGAAAAATTCAGGTTTTGTTTCCAAACTCATGATTGATGATTCAATCATGTTTATTAATTGCCTATAATCATTATTTTAAATATTTACTGTGTTATATATTATCATTTGATTTTTTTGAGTCTGTTGCTACTTGATAATTATAATTGTAACCATATACTCCTTTTTTATCATTCATGAATCTGATTCAGGATTTCATAAATTAATATCATAATTAGTTTTTGAGGAGTGAAAAGTCTGTATTTCTTTTTTAAAAATCTAATATATGTCTTTTATTTTTTCAGACATTATACTTTGTTCTAATAATTTTTTGCAGGATTATTTAGTTTTTTAAGTATTTTATTGATTTTTAATGTCTTAATTTTATTTTCAAAGTAATTTTAAGATCTTTTTTGAAGTCTAATTTTTTGATTGTTTTTTCCAGTAATTTTATTTCTTTTCGACTAGTTCGATTGTTTATTCCAGCGTTTGCTTTTAAAAAAGTTCCATCAATTCCAATTACTTTATTTGATATTAAATTTAGTTCCTGTCCTTTTTTTAACTGTAAAATAGAAGAATTCTGAAATCAATAATTCATTTTCATTTTTGAATTTAGAAATTGTTGATTTACTCAGTTTTTTATTGTTTAAAATGTAATTTAATGATTCATCATTGTTTTTCACTGCTTTTTCCATTTTCCTACACGTTCTTATTTCTCTTTCGTGACAAACAATTGTTAATCCCAATAATTCTTTTTTTTAGAATAAGTTTTTAATCTTCCATTTTTTTGAGGTTCGTGAAATAAATATTCAAATTTATTCAAAAATTCTTTAATTAAATTTTTAATGGTAAATAATGTTATTTTTTTCTAAATTAGAACCAGTTTTTTGCTTAAAATAAAAATAGGTTGTTGTACAGTTGTTAATGTCATTTTTATCACCGAATATTTTAAAAACACAAAACAACTTTTTTCATCAATAAACCAAAAGGTTTAATTGTTAAAAACAATTAAAATATTAATTGAAGAGAGATTTTGTGTTTTTGTGCTTATTAATACTTTTATCTCTCTCCATATTTAAATTTATTTTCTAATTTTAATCTATTTTCAATAAAATTTTTTAATATAATTATTTTAAAAAGAATAAACAATAATTTACTAAAAATTAGACAAAATAGATAAGTTTAATAAAAGTTTGATTTAAAATAAAAAAAAATTTGAGAGTTTTAGGACACTCCCAAAAAGTAATTTTAATATTTAAATGAAAAATATTACTTATTTTTCATTGCTTTTTTTGTTTACGATACCCAATGATAAACAATAAAAAATACGCATATAACTACAAAAATAATTCCATAAAACAAATTAATATTTGAGGTTGTGTCTTTAGCGGCATTTTTATTAATTTCATAAGATTTTGAGTTATCTCCAGAGTTTGAAACTGACCCACTATCTTTTGCACTAGATGAAATACTACTAGTAACTCCTACAGAAATATTTACAAGTTGATTATTGCCAGTTCCTGAATAAATAATATCTGAAACATCGGATACAATATTTTTTTGATAGATTCATTATTGTTAAAATCAAAAGTATCATTTACTCCAGATCCACCATTAAATTTAGAATCGCCTTGATTATTTGAATCTTCAGATTTTCCAGGAATAAATGGATTTACATGAATATCTTGACCATTTATAACAAAAAACATCTTCAGAAACATCTAAACTTGGAACATCTTCACCAGGAATAACAATCTTTCCACCAGAAGAATCAGGAACATCTTCACCAGGAATAACAATCTTTCCACCAGAAGAATCAGAACATCTTCACCAGGAATAACAATCTTTCCACCAGAAGAATCAGGAATTGGAACAATTGGTTTATTCCAATCAGAAATAGAAATGTAAGAATTACCTCTTTTTTCTTTTAATGTTGCTTCTTCATAAAAAATAATTGAATCAACATCAAAACCATCAGGAAGTACAAATTTACAATTTGTTAAATCACAGAGTCTACTATAATCAATATGTATTATCTTCTCCAAATGAGAATCATCAAAAAATATACAATTATTTATTGAACTATATTTAGAGTTTTTTTTTAGTAATGGCAATACCTTTACCATTGTTTTTAAAAAATACAACCAGTGATATTAGCTCCAAAAGCTCTAACTTCAATAGCATTACCCTGATTCAAATTAGCTAGATTATTTGTAAAATTACAATTTGCTACAGTAGTATTTTTTGAATCAATGCAAATTGCACCTCCAATATTGCTTGAAGTATTATTTACAAAATTACAATCATATATAAAACCAAAATCACTTTTCCAATATACTGCCCCACCAGTAAAACCGGTATTAGCATTTATAAAATTAGATGATTTTAAAGTACCATTAGCCCCCAACCAAGAAAGAAAAAAACACCATACCCTGACATTGAAGCATTTATAAAATTACAGTATTCTAAATTACCATTAGCCCCATTCCATAAAAACACTACCACCCATATTAGACCCAAGACCAGTATTTTCTGTAAAATTACAATGGCTTATATTGCCTCCATCACCTTCCCAATAAATAGCTCCTCCGCCAGTAAAATCAAATGCATAATTATCTATAATATTAGATTGGAATAATACTCCATTATTTCCAAGCCAATAAATTGCACCTGCCTTTCCTTTTGCACTATTTTTTGAGTGAAGTTACAATAACTTACATTACCATTATCCCCACGCCAAATTAAAGCTCCACCTTGATTAAACAACTTACCATCTGCACACCCTATTTTCTTTAAAATTAGAATATAATATAGTTCCATTAATACCCATCCAATAGATTGCACCACCACCAAATCCATTATTTGAGTCCCAATTTCTTGAACTTGTTTTTGCAATATTATTTATAAAAATACAATCTTCAACAAGCCCAAAAGATCCCATCAAAATATTGCTCCTGCATTTTCAATAGCAGTATTATTTACAAAATCACATCTTTTAACAGAACCATTATCCCCTGCCCAGTAAATAGCTGCACCATAAGTAGGTACTGTTTTTATAGTAATCTCCGTATTATATGATTCATCTTCATGGTACTCATATATTAATCCTAAATATGCTTGGTTGTTTTTAAAGCTACAATTATCAATAGAACCATTATTACCATCCCAATAAATTGAGCCTCCTTTAGATGCATTTCCATTGACAAAATTTGAATCAATACAAATACCATCAATACCAGACCAATAAACAGCACCACCACAAGAATTAATTCCATTAGCAGTATTTCCAGTGAAATTACAATATTTTATAACTCCTTTAACACCAGACCAATAAACAGCACCACCACAAGAATCATCAGAATATTTTACATAATTATCTAAAAAAAGAGAATTAGACAGTATTCCATTAATGCCTTCCCATAGTATTGCGCCACCTTTATAAGATGCTAAATTAAATGTAAAGTTACAATAATTAATATTCCCATTATCACCAATCCAATAGACAGCTCCAGTAGTTCCATTATTATATTTAAAAATAGAATGTTTCAAAGTACCATTATTACCAGTCCAATAAACTACATTACTATTTTCTGATGTAGTGTTTGTAGAAACAGTATTATTTAAGAAAATACAATCTTCAACAAGTCCAGATAATCCTGTCCAATATAAAACACTATTATTATTAATATTATTATTAATGAAATCACAAGCAACAATAATTCCATTATTTCCCTGACCATTGAATAAAATTATTTTCAAAAGCATTTCCATTTATGAACTTAAAGCCAAAGCAAGTAACATTATCCCCAAAAACAGAAAATTGATTTCCAGATAAAATAGATTTACCAATATTATCTGCTTGAAGAATTACATTGTTTTTAGTTATTTTAAGATTATCATAATTATAAAATCCATTAGCAATATGAATAATACTGTATTCTTGAAGATTATTAATTGCATTTATAAGAGTTGTAGTAGGATTATCTATACTTACTCCATCACCAGTACCATCTTGTGAAACATAAACATTAAATTTGTATTTCTCATTAGGTATGGGTATATTATGAATAACTCTAGGTAATGGATTAATTTGTAAATTAGCAGTTTTAACATATACTTTACTAGCATTACCATAATTGGCAGAATATTGTTGTTAAACCTTCAACAAATGGAATATATTTATAAATATATTTATTATCGTCTAAAAGTAGGTTTAAGAGTAATAAAATTATTAACATCAAAAACTAAATTTCCACCAAGTATAATATTATGATTATCATCCACTAAACTAGCATTAATAAGAACATTATAATCATATAAATTACAATTAATAGTTTTATTATCTGAAATTGTAACAGTAACTAAACTATTAATAATGCCCATGTTATAAATAGCATATTTAGATTCAATAGTATTGTTATATATAATGACAATTGGTTTTTTTTATTGTAAATGACATAATATTTGCCAGTTTCTTTTACTGTAAAATAACAATTATTTACACTACCATTCATAGCATTCCAATATATGGCACTACCATTTTTTTTTGATAGAAGTATTGTTAGTAAAATTAGAATTATTAATAACACCATTAGCACCAGCCCAATAAACAACACCACCATTCATCCAAGCTTGATTATAAAAAAGCTTTATTATCATTGAAATTACAATTGTTAATACTACCATTAGCACCAGCCCAATAAACAACACCACCATTTATCCACATTACACCAGGAAACTTATTTCGTTGATTATCTCTAAAATTACAATTGTTAATACTACCATTAGCACCAGCCCAATAAACAACACCACCATTTAAATACCCTGCGCGATTAAGTTGATTTATAAAATTACAATAAGAAAGAGATCCATTAAAACCAAACCATTTTAAAGATAAATAATTATCTTTAAAATTTAAACCAGAAAATCGTAACATGATTTCCATAAATATTAATTGTTTTAAAAACCTCATTACCTTTGTTTTTATACTGTATATTCATTAAATTTGCTTTTCCAATATGTTCTGCTTGAATAATTACATTAGATTTATCAATGTTAAAAAATACTTTATAATCACCATCAGTAACATGAATAATAGTATAGTTTTGAAGATTAGCTATTGCTTGTGTAAAATTAGTTGAATCATTAGCACTTACTCCACTACCATTACCATTTGGAGAAACAAAAACATGAGTATAATTTGATGTATCTATTGTGCTTACATTATTTATATTAAAATTACTTTGTAAAAAATCATCATTTAATTGCTCATTTGAACTATTTATTTCCATGTTAACACTAATTAACTCTGAATCAACATCTGTTACAGTAGTGTTTTCTGTATTTTCAGCACAAACAACTGTAAAAGACCATATAAATAGTAAAAACACAAAAAAGTACAAATATTGTGTATTTTTTACTAAACAATTTTAAAACCTCGAAATTTTTCTAAACAAAATTGTTCGACAATGTGATATAAAATTATATATAAGATAATTCAATCACAATTTATAATATAAAAAATTAAAACTTATAAATTTTATTGAAGTGTGATTAAAATAAAGAAAAATTTAAAACTAATTATTTTAATAACATTAATTTTGTTAATTTCAACTATAAGTGCTGTTAGTGCTGTAGATGAAAAATAACACCAATGAAGAATCAATTAATGTTATAAATTATGAAATTCAAAAAAGAAAAATAACATTCCTTTATCAGAAGTAAATGTTAATAATTGGAACGAACTTAAAACATATTGTGAAAAAATGATAGTAATTATATTATCCATTTAAAAAGAAAATACTAATTTTTACCCCACTAATTTAAATCGTTCTGAAGGTCAAATTGTAATTAATAATAATGTAACAATAATTGGTAATAATGGATCATACTTTGGAGATACCACTCTAACCCCCAATCAATTAAATACCACCCTATTTTAACTAGAGACAATTCAAATGTTAGTCTAAAAAATAATCAACACCACATTTAAATGGATAAAAACACAAGGTTGGACCGCAAAAACAAGTGGGATTTTTATTGAAATAGGTGGAAATACAACTGATAATTTACTTGAGAACTGTGTATTTGATAAAATAACTTGTAGCGATGATCATTCAACTGTATATTATGTAAAAAAAAGGTCAAGCTACTGTTAAAAATTGTAAATTCACAAATATTCAAACTGAATATGGGGGTTTTTGAGTATATATGATCCAGATAATGTAAATATATATCCTTACACAGCAAAAATGATAATTGAAAATTGTTATTTTGAAAGTAATAATGGGGAGTATCCTCTGGAGCTATTAACAATTGTGGAGAATTAATCGTAAAAAACTCAAGTTTTAATAAAAAATACAGCAAAAATGGTGGCCGGAGCCATACATACTCACAGCAAGCAAATTCAACATTAATAAATTCAACATTTACAAATAATGTTGCAGGATGGAACGGTGGAGCACTATACACTTATAGCTACTTACAAATAGATAATTGTACATTTTATGGAAATAATTGTACAACAGATAATGGAGGTGGAGCTATAGGAGCATGTGACCATCTCTCAACATACCATATAACTATAAACAACTCAAAATTTGAAAAAAATAATAATAACTGTTGGAATATAATAGACGAAAGTAGTGGAACAGGTCGTGGTGGAGCAATTTCAGTAATGGATGAAGGAAGCTTAAAATATACAATACAGAATTCATAAGGAATACTGCAGCTAACGGTCAAGCAATATATGCATTATATATGTACAAGGTTTCGAGATGCACCGATAGTTGAATTAATCAATAATACATTTATAAATCATACGGGTAATAGTGAAACAATAGAATTAAAAATTAAATGATGGTAAAAAATAAAACAGCAATATTAAAAAACAATACATACATAAACACTTTGCATACTTTGACCCATTCGAAATAAAAACAAGTAACACTACTAACATGAAAGTAAACCATACTTATCATTTTAATATAAATATAAACTTAAAAACCCTGAAAACTATGATGCAGACATACTATCTAAAATCAACTACACATTATTTGTAAATGATAAAAATTAGAAAAAAAAAGAACTGTATTCAAATAAAGAATTTAACTTAACAATACCTAATAGAAAAATTTACTTTTATGTGACTACTGATATTTCTTGTGTAAATTCAAAAAAACTTAATAATACTTGATAAACTTGAAACGGATCTAAATATCACTACACTATCCCAAAAAATAATACAATAACTATTATTGCAACAGTAAATAATAATGCAACTGAATTATAAATTTTACATTTCAAAATAATGAATATACCTCAGAAATAAATAATGGTCAAGCTACCCTTAATTTAACTAATTTAAAACCTGGAACATATAACATAACTGCAGTTTATTTTGGAGATAAAAATTACAAAAAACTAAACACCACAATCAAAATTATAGTAGATAAATTAACACCTGAAATGAGCCTTATAAATAAAAAAATATTACACAAGATGAAAAAAAATGCAACAATAATAGTAAAACTACCCAAAGATGCAACAGGAAACATTACATTAAGTATTAATACTAAATCATATAATTTACCATTGAAAAATGGAGAAATAGATATTACTATTACAGACCCAAAAATTGGAGAATATGTTATTATAGCTACATATCCGGAGATATGATATATAAAAAATGCAACAGTAAAGGGTATTTTAAAAGTTACTGGAAATAAAGATGTAGAAATTAACTCTTAGTGATGCTGATTCAAATAATCAAATAATCGCTACTTTAACTGATTTAAATGGAAATCCAATAACTAATGAAGTTATTATATTTAAAATAGCTAATCAAACATTATCTACAAGTACTACTGCCACTGGAAAAGTAAATAACATATATAACTCCTAAATTAGAAAAAGGAATTTATAATTTAACAGCTATTTTCAATGGAAATGACAACTACAAATCAACAAACATAACTAAAATAGTACACATCAACAATATAACTGAAAAACTAAATCCCTAACATGACCATAATATTTAACAAAACAATAAGTAAAGGTGAAAATGCAACAATAATAGTAAAACTACCCAAAAGATGCAACAGGAACTATTATTTTAAATATCAACAATAAAACATACACAAGTCCTATTAAAAATGGTGAATTAACAATAAGTATTCCTAATCTTAAACATGGAAAAAATATAATTTAAATATAATTTACTCTGGAGATAACAAATATAATTCAGACAATTATACAGATGAATTTAAGTTCTAGGAAACACCATACTAAAAGTTAAAAATATAACTATGATTTACAAAGATGGTTTTTTGACGAGATTTGAAGCTATTTTAACAGATAATGTTGGAAACCCAATTTTTAATGTTACATTATCTTTTTATAATCAATGGTCAAACATACAACAAAAATACTGATAATGAAGGTAAAAGCATCAATTGGACTTAATTTAAATGCTGGAAATTATACATCTGTTGTTTTATACAATGGATCAAAAAACTATGATAATATTTTTAAAAATGTTACAATAACTATTAATCCAACTATTATAAGTAAAGATTTAGTTAAAATGTATCAGAATGATACCAGATTCCATGCTAAGTTTACTGACAGCACTGGAAAAGCACTGGCTAACACAGAAATCAAATTTAATATTAATGGTGTTTTCTATACCAAAAGACTGATAAAGATGGTATGGGTGATTTAGGCATTATGTTAAGACCTGGATCTTACATTTTAACTGCTTACAACCCTGTAAATCGGTGAAGAAAAAGGATTTAACATAACCGTAAAATCATTAATCGTACAAAAGTGATTTAACTAAGTACTACTTAAATGCTTCAGATTTGAAGCAACTGTCTACAACAAAGACGGATCTTTAGCAGTAAACAAAAGAAGTAACATTTAACATCAACGGTGTATTCTATCACAAAAAACAGATGAAAACGGTGTTGCAAGCTTAGGAATAGCTTTAAGACCAGGAAACTACACTATTACAACAATGTATGACGGATTGGATATTGGAAACAAAGTCACTGTCTTGCCAACTTTAGTAACAAAAGATCTCTCCATGAAGTACCGTGACGGCAGCAATTTCACTGCTTTAACTTTAGACGGTCAAGGTAAGCCATTAGCTAATCAAAACGTATCATTTAACGTAAATGGTGTTTTCTATCATAAAGTTACTAATAAAGACGGTATAGCAAGCTTAGGAATCAGATTAATGAGTGGCGAATACATCATAACTTCCTACTGGAATGACTTCCAAACAGGAAACACAATAAAAATATCTTAAAAAAGGGTTATTAAAACCCTATTATTCTTTTTTAAAATTGAAAAAATTAATTAATAACATCACTCAAAAATATAATTAATGTATCCACAAACTAAAATAGCAATACCCATTTTTCAAGCAAAAAAGGAAGATGTAATTAAAGTAGCTGAAGATTGTATTGAAAAAGGTGCTGATGTACTTGAATTTAGAATAGATGCACTGGACAATCCTAACTTTAAAGATATACAGGAAATCATTGAAGAAATCAACTTTCCAATGATAGCTACCAATAGAATTTCATCTGAAGGCGGTTCTTTTAAAAGGAACAGAAGAAGAAGAAAGAATTGATATTTTATTAAAATGTGCTCCTTTAGTTGATTATGTGGACATTGAACTTCAAAGTGATGATAAATATATAAAACAGATACATGATACAGGAGTAACTACCATTGTTTCATACCATGACTTTCATAAAACTCCTGAAATTAATGAAATCATGTATATTGTTGAAAAAAACAAAAACTTGGAGATATCGCTAAAGTAGCTTTTATGCCTAATGATTTGGATGACACTTTAAAAATATTAGCTATTCTTTCACATTGTGAAAATACAATAGCTATTTCAATGAGAGTGATTTAGGCAGCTACACTAGAGTTATGGCTTCCAAATTTGATTCCCCAATTACTTTTGCTGCAGGAACAGATGTTACAGCTCCTGGACAAATTGATATTGAAACTATGAAATCTCTGCTTAATATGGATTTAAATATTATCAAATAGGTGATTAAAATGGCTAAAAAGTGTATTTTAGCTTTTATTTTTAATAATTATCTTAGCTATTTTTTAGGAATATTTTTTAACAGAAGATAACGGATCTGTTGATGTTTATATAGATGGAGAAAATGTAACTGCATCAACACATCCCGGATTAAACACTGAAATTAATACTGATGAACTTAACAATGAAATTTGTAACTATGCTCTTGAATCAATGAACCAGCCAAACACAAATATAGATACTTTAAAATCAGGAATTCATGACATATGCTTAAGTCATGGCCTTGATACCTCAATATCAATATTAATTCTTCTTTGAGGCGAAAATAATGTTCCTGTTATTTTTCAGGTTGATGGAACTTCCATGCTTCCAACCCTGCAGGACGGACAGAATGTTTTAGTTAATAAAACACAAAATGTTCATATTGGAGATATTGTAGTTGCCAATTCTTCAGAATATGGAAACATTATAAAAAAAGAGTTGACCAGGTTAATGATAATCAAATTCACCTTGTAAGTGATAATAAAATGTAGAATACAGTCAAATCAATGGTGTTCTATATGAAACAAAAGGAATAAGTACATGGGTTGATTCAAGTGATATTTATGGTGTAGTTATAAAATATTAAAAAATAAGGATAGGAAAAGTGCTTATACAGCACTGTCTCCTTCTTCACCGGTTCTGATTCTTATTACATTGTCAATCGGGTAAATGAAGATTTTACCATCACCGATGTTACCTGTTTTTTACCTTTTTGGATGGCTTTAACAATAGTATCTACACCTTCATCTTTGTGACAATTTCAATACGTGTTTTTGGAATTAAGTCAATACAGTAACTGGATCCCCTATATGATTCTTTGATACCTTTTTTGACTGCCTCTTCCTTTAATTTCAGAAACATTCATCCCCTGACAGCCAACAGCTGTAAGTTCATTTTAACGTCCTGATACTTTTCCTGTCTAATAATTGCAACAATACTTTTCATTTTAAAACCTTCTAGTTAAAATTATATGCAGATTCTTCGTGAAGTTTTTGCATCTAATCAACAACTTCATCTTCATCTTCTACTCTGATACCACCCATAGCTTTATCAAGTACTTTAGCTAAGACATAGCTTATTACAAATGCATAAATAATAGTAGCTACTACACTTATTACTTGTATTACAACCTGATATGGGTTTCCATATAATAATCCTGCTGCTTCATTAATGTATGGTGCTGCAAAGATACCAGTAACAATTGCTCCCCATATACCTGACATACCGTGTATACCAAATACATCTAATGCATCATCGTAACCAAGTTTTTTTTGCTTTTAAGTAGTAAATTGCAAAAGTAAGATACTAAAGGAGCTACTGCACCAATACTAATGCTCAGGAACATCAACAAATCCTGCTGCTGGGTAATAGCTACTAAACCAGCAATTCCTCCGGAAATTGCACCAAGAACAGTTGGTTTACCAACAACAATTGTATCTAATATAGTCAGACGATTAAAAAGCAGCTGCAGCTGCAACGTTTGAAACAATAATTGCATTTGCTGCAAGACCATTTGCACCTAAACCGGATCCACCATTGAATCCCCTCCATCGAACCATAGAAGTGCTGCACCTAATACTGCATATCTAAGTTTGTGGTAATAATGAAATGTCTTTTCTTTACCTAATACAAGTGCGATAGCTAATGCAGAAACCCCTGAATTAATATGTACAACAGTACCACCTGCGAAATCAAGTGCTCCCATATTCATTAACCATCCTCCACCCCATACCCAGTGAGCAATAGGGATGTAGACAAGACAAGCCCAAATCGGGATGAAAATTACTTTAAGCTTTGTTTTCATTCTTCCAACAACACCACCAGAAATCAATGCTGCTGTTAAACCTGCAAAATGCAAGTTGGAACATAACAAACAATAGTGTTGGAATAGTTCCGCTTAAATCATCAAGTCCCCGATTCCACTTAAGAAGAAATGGAAGGGCTTCCTATAAATCCTCCTAGTGACAGGAGTTCCAAAGGCAAATTGATAACCGAAGATAACCCAAATAACACTTACAATTGAAAATGCGATAAAGGTTAAAAAACATAGTATTTAAAACATTTTTACGTTTACTTAAACCACCATAAAAAGAATGCGACAGCCGGAATACTCATTAAAAGTACTAAAGACTACAAACAAGAACCCAAGCTGTATCTCCTGCGCTAAATATATCCATTATATCTTTTCTCTTTTTTTAAATAAATTAATAACAATAAATCAAAATTATTTTTTAAAATTTTTATGAATTTTGATTGAACGGAAGTCGGAAGTCGGAATCCTTCTTCCGATATATAGTAGTTGAACTTACAGGGTATATAAAGGTTTTTTGTAAAATGGATCTCAAAAAAAATATGATGCTTTAAAAAATTCAATAAAAAATATTAATAATATATAAATATATAAATAAATAACAGTTAATCTTTAAAAATTAAATAAAAGAAAACTTTAAATTTGCAAATTCAAAAAGGAAAAATGTGTTATTATGAGAGGGCAAACAAAAAGCAAAATTAATTGTGTTTTTTATTGTTGCAATTATTGCATTTGCTGCAAGTTCAATAGCTGCAAATATTATTTTAATAGAAAATCCCCCAATGATAATACTCTGCTAGCTATTGAAGATGATAATTTCACACCTCAAAAAGTGGATTATGTTCCTACATACATCCTGAACCTAAAATTATTAATGATACTAATTTAACCAACAAAACAAATTGGATTGATGATACAAATATTACTGACATTTTTAATAATACAAAAAAGAAAATTTAAGTGATTTATGGAATGAATATTCAAATTGGTGATTATAATGGGTGAAAAAAAAAGAAATTCATTAGAGATAGTGTCTATGGAGACATTAGCTTAAACAAATTTGAACAAAAAGTATTGGACATGCCTCAATTCCAACGTTTAAGAAGAATTAAACAATTAGGATTAATTAACTTAATTTATCCTGGTGCAAATCACACCCGTTTTGAGCATTCAATCAGGAACAATGAATCTTGGATCCAAATTAGCTAACGAATTAGAGCTAAGTAAAGATGAAATTGAACTTGTTAGAATCTCTGCTCTGCTTCATGATATTGACATGGTCCTTTTTCACATGTGTCTGAAGGAGTATTGTCATTTCCTCATGAGGAATTAACAAAGTATGTTATTTCCAAAACATCAATGCGAGATTATCTGGAAGAAAAATTTGATATTAAAGAAATAAATAAGATAATCTCCGGAGAAGGCAAATTAGGGGTCCGATTGTGTCTGGAGAATTGGATGTAGACAGAATGGATTATCTTTTTAAGGGATTCATATAATGGGTACCGGGTAGCTTACGGAGTCATTGATTATGAAAGAATAATCTCTAATCTGAAACTAACCAAAAAACTTAGTATTAGACATAAAAGGAGTTCAGGCTGCTGAAGGAGCTTTAGTATCTAGATATTTCATGTATCCAAGTGTATATCAACATCATACAACACGTATTGCCAATTCAATGTTTAGAAGAGGTTTAAAAAAGCTAATAAACTCAAAAGAAATAGACGAAAATGACATGTACAAATATGATGATATGGATATGGTCAGCATTTACAGAAACAGTGAAAACCCATTTGTACAGGATATGATTACCCGTCTGGACAACAGGGATTTATTTAAACGGATAAAGGTTATAAGACTGGAAAACTTTAAAAAATCCTGAAAAATTATACAAAACCTCACAGGAAACACTAAGGAAAGCTGAAGAGGAAATAGCTTATGATTTTTGATATGGATAAAGATTATATAACTATCAATATAGCTGAATATCCCCGTTTTGATGAAATGAAAACACAGGTAAGTGTTGACGGAAAATTATATCCTTTTAACTAAAATTTCAAATATTGTTGGAGCACTAAGTAAAGCAAGATTCAACATTCCCGGATATCAGTGTTTATGTACCAAAAGAGGATAAAGCCAAATTTGAAAAACTTAAATTAGAAAACTACCTGGATTTACCTGAAATCAATAAGGATAAATTCCATGGCATTCATTATGACCAAAATCAAACTATTTTAGGAGAATAATATGATAGTAGTTGGAATTACAGGAGCTAGCGGAGTAATTTATGGAATTAAATTACTTAAAAGCTCTAAATGAACTAAATATTGAAAACAGCTTAATTATAAGTGATGCTGCTAAAACTGTAATAAAACATGAAGTAAAAGAATCAATTGAAGAGATAATCAGTTTAGCAGACAATTATTATGAATTTGACGATTTGACTGCATCAATCAACAGCGGATCATTTAAATTTGACGGACTGGCTATTGTACCATGTTCCATGAAAACATTATCATCAATAGCTAACGGATATGCATCTAACACCATTACACGAGTAGCTGACGTAAGCTTAAAAGAAAGAAGAAAAAAGTTATTGTTCCCCGTGAAACACCTCTCAGAAGCATACACCTCGAAAATATGCTGAATTTATCAAAAGAAGGAGCTGTGATTTTACCTGCAATGCCTGGATTTTACTCTGACAGTGATACCATTGATGATCAGATTAATTTTATTGTAGGTAAAATCCTGGATTCACTGAATATTGAAAATAACATCTATAAAAGGTGGGAATAAATGTTAAATGATATGGACTTTATTAAAACTTGTGATGTTCCCGGCCCCTACCAAAGAAAGCCATAAGAGCAATCATATTATATAAATCAGCTGTAACATCTGATGACAATGTGGTAGATGTCGGCTGCGGAACTGGAGGAATTACCTGCGAATTTGCCCAAAGAGCAAAAAAAAGTAACATCCATTGATACAAATCCGGAAGCCATTAAGCGTTACCAAACAAAATCTTGAAAAATTTAATTTAGGAGATAATGTAGAGTTAATAAATGATTCCGGAAGCAATGCACTGAAAAATATTGACAATATAGATATAGCTGTTGTTGGAGGCAGCGGCAGGGAACTTGAAGAAATTTTGGAAATTATAGATTCCAAATTAAATTCAAAAGGAAGAATAATCATTACAGCTATTCTTGTTGACACTAAAATAGAAGCTATAAACAAATTAAAAGAAGCTGAATTACAATCCTAAAATCATGGAAATTAATATTTCAAAGGGGAGAGTTCTTGATCGCGGGGTTATGATGATAAGTGAAAATCCAATAGCTGTCATTAGTGCAAGTAAAAGATAAAAAAATTTTTGGAGATTATAAAATGAAAAGAGAATGGAAAATAAAATTTTCAATATTGATGATTATTGCAGCTATTGTTTTTTTGGAACCAATTACCTTGTCCTAAAAAGACACGCACAGTATTGTTTCATATGTCTGGCTCCACATCGGATTTATTCCTATAGACATTATTATTGTTGCATTTATACTTGAAGATATAATGAGCAGAAAAAGAAAAAGAAGCTATTTATGAAAAATTGGATATGCTTATCAGCACTTTCTTTACTGAAATAGGTAATGAATTAATAGAAGAATTCAGCAGTGCAAATGAATTTAAAGCTAGCACCAGTTATTTAAAAGCTATTCCTAATTGGGATGATGAAGAATACGACAAACAGCTGAAAAAAAATTAAAAAATGCAAATATTGACTTTAATGTAGATATTGAAGGTGACAAAAGAGCAGAATTCTTAATAAATCTTAGAACATTACTGAAATCCAAAAAGAGAATTTTTTTAATTAACTTAATCAACAACCCACAGTTATTTGAAAAAAGAGGAGTTTTCAGGATTATTGATTTCAATATTGCACCTTGATGAAGAATTAGAACACAGACCTGATTTGAATCAGATTACAGATACTGATTTCAATCATTTAAATGGGTGGAGATATCAAAGGATATATTCAAAATTAATATATGAATGGCTCTATTACTTAAAAATACCTTAATACCCATTACCCATATATGATTTCATTAATTATCCGTACAAATCCATTTGATGAAGATGCTGATGTCTATATAAAAGATTAGGAAATGCATTATGAATAGTAAAAAACATCATTCCTGCATCATTTTATGTGGCGGGCAAAGCAGAAGAATGGGTCAGGACAAAGGATCTATGATTATTCAAGACAAACCTATGATTAATCATATCCTTTCAACTTTAAATAATGAAATAAATGAAGTGATAATTGTTTTAAACAATAAAGACCGTATTGACAAATATAAAAATTTCATCAAAAAGGAAGATTATAATTTTACAGTAACCTTTGCTGAAGATGAAATAAAAAATATTGGGCCGATGTCCGGAATATTGACCGGGCTGAAAGCACATTACTTCTGATTATGCATTAATACTGCCTTGTGACAGTCCCTATGTAACAGAAAATTTAATTGAAAATATTTTTAATGAATTGGACTCAAGGTATCAGGCCATTGTTCCGTATCATGACAATGAAAATAAAATAAAAACAAGTGAACCTCTCCATTCAATTTACAGTAAAAAATATCATTCCTGAAATTGAAAAAGTTAGTATCCTATGATATACTGCATATTAAGGGACTGGTAGAAAAAATAGATACGAAATTTATATTAATAGACAATAAAAATTATTAAAAAGAATTTAGAAATCTTAATCGTCCAACAGACATTTAAAGATATTCAACTAATTCTTTTGTTTTTTGAAATTGCTTTTATCAACACAGTAAAATATGTCTTCTTTTGTTAACGGTAAAAAATTCCGCCTTTTCTGCATAGCACAAATTTTAGCATCTTTAGTAACACCTACATTTAAACGAGCATCAGCTACTTTTCTTCATTTAAAGTAGGGTCCAAAATCAATTTATCCCCTATTTTAACAAAAAGTACACATAGCTACTTCATTATTGATAGGTAAATCTATAGTGTTTTCATAGTCAAATACGACTTCATCATCAGCAACACTTGCAGATGGTAATTTAGTGCTTTTTAAAGCTGCCATTACAGCAAGTTCACAGGCATCAAAAAAGATTTCCGCAGTTATCTATAATATGCAAGTCTATAAATAACATCCAAACATGTTTGCCTTCTTCAACACATAACTTATCCAAATCAACAAGTTCACTTTCACGAATTCCCCTGTCAACAACACGTGCAAGTTCAATTGAATCTTCACTTGGTGGTCCGGGTTCAAAAAGTAGGGTCAGCCATTGGCAGCATTTCACAGTTAGTCATTAAAACTCCTAAATCAGGAGTATCCGGAAATGGTGCACCAATTTGCGGTTTGATACCGACAATAACCTGAGTATCTCCTATTTTTAACTCTTGCAGAACCTTCAGCTTTGGATATTACATCGGTTTCAATAGAAATATCCCTATATTCATCAAGTTCCCTGCCATCTTCCCTTTTATCATTGACAGCAAGATTAATTATACTTTCCTTTGTAATTTCAGGTACAATTTCAACCATATTAATCACTCATCTCAGCAGAATATTTTTTCATTAAAGCTTCTTTTTTGGATTTCATTTACTTTCCTGCATCCTTCCATAGCTAAATCAATTGCTTTTTCAAATTCCTCTTGAGATAAATCACCATCACTTTGTAATAAAGTAATTTCACCAGTTCTTGGCATCATAGCTATAGGAACATCAGCCTGTCCTTCCTTATCTTCAACTTCAGATAAATCCAGAACAACTTCATCATTTACTTTACCTGCAGCATCCTACAACAATATCTTTCATAGGAATTCCGGCATCAACAAGTGCAACAGAAGCTGCAGTAATTCCAGCACAGCGTGTTCCTCCTTCAGCTTCAATTACTTCAATGTAAATATCCACCATAGACCTAGGATAATTTTCCAGCATTAAAGCTGGTCTTAATGCATCAGCAGTAATTTTGGAAATTTTCAGAAGATCTTCTGTCTGGTCCAGGTCTTTTCCTATCATCAACAGAAAAAAGGAGCCATATTATACCTGCATCTTATTACACCAGTATTTGGTTCAAGCAATCTTCTGATATATGATTCTCTAGGTCCGTACACTGCTACTAAAATTTTATTTCCACCAACTTCCAAATAAGCAGATCCGTCTGCACGTTCAAGAACACCTGCTTCAATTTTTATAGGACGTAATTCATTATACTTTCTGCCATCCTCTCTTATCATTTCAGACATCATATCAACCTCATAATCATCAAAGAATTATCTGTTATTTAATATATAAGAATTGCCAAATTATTGCCGTAGGATAAATGTTTATCCTTTTTTATTTTCTTTTTTAATTCTTCAATTACTTTATAAAAAATCAGTACTGTCTTTTTTTGATTGTTCCTCTTTTCTTCCTGTTCTAATTCTTCTTTGAAATTTTGAAGTTTAGGTTTTTCCAATTCTTCATAATCATCACTATAATAATCGTCTTCCTGTGGCAATTCACCATCAATAGCTAAATATAGTTTATTTTTAACTTTATTTGTTAAACCGGAAGTATGAGCCTCGGCTTCAATCATATGGATAATTTCTTTAGTAAGCTGTTCCATATCTTCATCACCTTTGACCCAAACAAGGCCATTTTGACCAACAATTATTTTACAATTGGTTTTATCCTTAATCATGTTGATCATAGAACCTTTTTTTTACCAATCAGTCTAGGAACTTTGGTTGGAGTAATATCTACAATTATTCCTCCTCTGAATTTACCCATTCCCCTTACCTTTTAATCCAAGTTTGACTTTTTTTAACTTCGTCAACATCAACAACTCTTAAAAAATAGAACATCCCCAACATCAAATACTTTATTGAGTTCTTTTTTCTCTTTCCAAACACTTCAAAAGCAGGTAAAATTCCGGAATATGGTGAATTGATATCTACATCCCACATAGAGAACCTGACATCTTTAATTTTACCAATAACTACATCTCCTTTTTTAGGAACATATTTACTTTTTTAAGAGGAATAACTCTAATTTTTTTTATTCCTTAAAAGAAACTAGTCCCATTAAAGAAGAACAAATTTTACCATCCTCTTTAAAGGTACCTCTTCCTGAGTAGTATTCATCATCTGCCAATACTTCACCAGGAATAACTAAATCTTTATTTTCCACATATATCATAAAAATCCCATAAGTTGAAAATTAATTTAATTATTTGATAGTTTTTGTTTCTGCTTCACCACTTGAAATTTCAGCCATTTTAGCGGCGAAATCATCTTGAAGGCCACCAGGCATCTCAACAATACCAATCCAGGAACCGTCCTGTTGCCATTCCTCATTAAGAATTTCACCAAAATGATGAATTGCAGAGTATGCTCCTCCTGCTGAAGAACCTGGAAGTCGAACAGCTACTTTAACTTTTTTCAAACCTGATTGGAATAAGTGGTTTAATAGCTTTTAGGGCTGTTTGTACCTGTTGATCAAACTGATATGAAAGGATCAAATTTAACTTTAGCTTCATTAACAGCATTTTCAATCCTTTGTGCAGGGTGAGGAAGACCTGATTGAGGATTAATAGCTTCCCTAGAGATTTTATTAATAACAAGTCTTCTTTTATCAGCCTGCATTTGTCTTTTTTTGTTCAGCAGTTAATTGAACATGTCCTTTTTCAAGTATAACTTTAGAAACTTCAATCGGATCTGTAGTTTCAAATATTTTAAGCATAGCTTCTTCAGAAGCTTTATCTCCTTTTTAGAATCCTTAAAAATTTCTTCAACAGCTAGAAGGTCTTCAATAGCTACATCCTTCCCATCAGGATTTCTAAATTCCGCTGCTAAATCCGGATCCACTAATATTTCAAAATGTTCCCCCACAATATTCATATTTAGCTATTATTGCATCATCTACATTTACCATTGAAAAACCCCCAACTAATTAAATTATTTATTCTTCACTTTCTTCTTTAGATACTACTTCATCAATGAAAAAGTTTGTACTTCTTCCTGAGAAAGTTTAGTGTATACTTCTTCATCACATTTAATAACAGCAATTTCAACATTGTTTGCAGTAGTTTCATGTTCAGTTGCTTCATTGATTGCTGTTAATGCTAACTTAATAGCATCATTTAAATTCATGTCATCTTTATATTGATCTTCAAAGATATCCATAGCTGCAGATCTGCCTGATCCAATAGCAGTTGCTTTATATTCAATTAATGCTCCACTAGGGTCCGTTTCAAATAATTTGCAGCTACCGTCATATACTCCACCAATGATTAAAAAGCAGAACCAAATGGCCTTACTCCGTTTTTGAGTATACATCTGTAACATATCACATAATTTTTTTAGATAAGCTATCTACCTAATAGGTTCACTGTAGGTGATTTTGTTTATTTGAGCTTCTACTCTTGCTCTTTCAACTAAAGCTCTTGCATCAGCAACAAGACCTGAAGTTGCTGCTCCAATATGTTCATCTATTTTAAATATTTTTTTCAATAGATGTAGCTTCAACTAAATTGGAAGTAGTTCTTTTTTATCAACTGCTAAAACAATACCTTCAGAACATTTAATTCCTATTGAAGTGGTTCCTCTTTTAACAGCTTCTCTTGCATATTCTACTTGGAAAAGTCTTCCATCTGGGCTAAATACAGTAATTGCCCTGTCATAACCAGCATTTTGTAAAGGTTGCATAAATTAATACCTCACATTTTTTAATATTATAATAAATTTAAGTTCAACTACTATAAAAATACAATTATTTTAAAAAATAAACCAAATTCTCCATGAAATGGTATTTCATTACATATCTGTAATGATATAGTTTTTTTAAATCTTTTTTCCATAAATTCAATTCATATTTATATGTGTATATTATTAATAAAGTTTTCTATTTTAAAATAACTAAAAGTTATTAAAAAACTTTTCCATAACCAAACAGCAAAAAAATTAAGAAAAAAAGCCATAATAATTCAGTATTTAAAAAGAAATTTTTTTATCAATTTTTCACTTTCAGTGTTTTTGATAAAAAGAGTCTAAATCTCGTGGTTTTGTTTGTAACCCTTTTAAATAAATACATAAACAATTTTAGACATATAACCAAATATACGGAAATATGATAATTATTTCATAATTAAAAAAGCAATATTCACATTTAAAATCAATATTAAAAAGATTTAATGTCCAAATAAAAACTAATCAAAGGACAATCCATAAGTATATATACTTAAAATAACAATAATGTTAATTGTAGAATATATAATCCATATATTCTTCTATAATCTGTTTAAAACAGAAACTATCAATTTTCACTTCCGTGTTTTTGATAAAAAAAAGAGTCTAAATCTCGTGGTTTTGTTTGTAAACTTTCCAATAGCTTACAAACGTTTTTTAGACTCATAACAACTTTTTTTAAAATAATTTTTTTTCACAGTTTACATAATAATAAAAGTAATAAAAAATTATAAACTTTATCAAAAAAACGGACGGATGAATGTAAAATGATAAAGTTAAATTTAAGTTTCACCTCTCCAAGAGGTGAATCATGTGTTAAATCATATAACAATAATTTTAGATGTAATTTTAATCATATTACATATTATTAATCTAATAAGATAAACGATTAAAATAATTGATAGATGAATATAAAAGTTTTTGATTTTTACGCCCACGAGCTGAAGTTTTGCGTAATTTTTCCTTTTTATTTTTCAATAAATTTCTGACAGGCCTTGATAGTTCCGGATAAACCGATAGTGGAAACTGAAATATCTTTTCCATTATATTTATAAATTAAAGCAAGAGAAGATCTTACTTCATCAACATACTCCCTCTGGCAGCGAAGAATGGCCTGATAATGATTATACTCATCTGTTTTTTTCAAGCTCATAAAACTTCATAACCCATAAACTAAAATTGCCTGTTCCGTTTTCACCAAAAAAGCGAATACATCCGTTCCAAACAATATTAACCAGATCATCTTTAGAAATAACACTTTTTAACTTTAACATCTAATGCCAGATAGCGGTTATTTTTTCCTAAGTGTAGGGGAAGAACCTTAAGCTTCATCATTAACCTCCCTAACTCCTTTTAAAATCATGTTTTTCTGTTTTTATTAAATTCCAAAATGTTTTTAGCTGTTATGAATGATTTATCAATTTCCCTTTGAGTTAGTCAATTGAAAGAAACACTGAAGCGAAATCCTTAGTTGTCTTAATATCAAAAACAGACTCTGCTCTTGAAGATAAAAATTAATGGAAAGTCAAATTTTCTATGTAATGAAATTATGTCCTTAATATTAGCTATTGTTTTTAGCTCTATGTGTTAAAATAAGATTTCAAAATATCTATAAAGCAAATTTCAATAGCTACATTATTTTTCAAAGCTTCTTTAGCTAAAACCTGATTAATGCCACTATCATATCTTTTTAAATAAGGCCTTGATAAAACATCAATTGAATATTTTCCAAAACAGCCCGATTTACTTTTAAATCGCCACCAATTACACTAATACAAGATGATTTATCCCTAAACTTTCTAGCTATTTTTCTAATATCATTAACATTATTGGAATCTATTTCCAAAGTATAATTTACATTAATATCCAAATTATCCTGCAAATCCTCTTTAAACTCCAAAGCTCCCATAAATTTATTTTGATCATAAGAAAAATTAATATGATTCCAGCCATACTTTGAAGCTTCCATAGCTAATTTTAAATTATTATCATAGCTATTTCCTTTAACATTTAAAATCAAAAAACATTTTAAAAATCCTATTGAATCGCTATATTAAATATTAAATTTTTATTTATTATTAATATTATGGAAAAAGTATCAAAAAAAAAAGAAAATAATTTTTTGTAGAGTGAAACTACAAAAAACTAAGAAAAAAATTAATGGAGGAGAATTAAATATTGCATAGACAACCAGAATCATAAATACAATATTTATAAGAACTCCAAATTTTATAGATTTATTAATATTTTTTTGCTTATAATACTGGAAAAATAATATAAAAATAATCTGCTGAGATTAAAAAGAATAATAAAAAAAACATGAAATAAGTAAATGGGAAGAAATTTACATTACTTCCAGTTACTAAAGTTCCCATCATAGCCAAAACAAGCAAGAAAATAAAAATATTACCATATCTAATATTCATATCCAACACATAATTTTTTAAAATATTTATTCTTTTATTCAAAAAAACCAGAATAAATTAATACATTCATCAAATTATTACTTAAAATTGATGATTATTATATTATCTATAATTAGAATATATAAATACTTTTATAATTTTAGAAAAAGATGAAATAATAATTGATAAACAGCTTAAAAAAATGAACAAATAAATAAAAAATAAAGTGATTATAATAATCACTTAAACAGAAACCGATGCCGGCAAGGTACCGGTACTTCCATATTGAAGTAAAATAGCTATTTCAATATCCAACATTTTAGATGGTGAAATATCCGGAACACCACCAGTATAAATTCCGACGCATAGTTTGGTACCTGACCGTTTCTATCAATCCAGGAAGCAACCTGTTAGACATATCCACATAATTAGCCTGAGCTATTGAATTTGAATAATCACGACCGCTAGGATGAGGTGCATAAGACGGATTTCCAACAGAAATTGTTGCTCCGCTATCTCCCCTGACCAATTAAAGCCACTGATTTTGTTAAAATATACAGACACTGTGCTTTAGATAAAGATAATGACTTATAATTAACCGGGAAATTGCCGCCATTATTTTTTTAATAGCCTGTGCTAATCCAGGTGCTTCAGAAACTGGAAAACTGCTTAAAGACAATGACTGAACTCCAGAATCACCACTTACAGAAGAAGATGATGAAGAAGCATCTGAAGAAATCTCTTCATTAGAACCGCTAAACATTCCAGTACCGATAGCTGCAAAACAATAATCAAAACAACGATTAATGCAACTAAACCTATTATAATTATATTTTTACCATTCTCATCATCTCCAGCAGCAGATGTTGGAGCATGACTTAAAAAGTTCCTTTATTTTTAATCTGACTGCCACAATATTTGCAAAATTTTGAATTGTCAGGTAAATCTTTTCCACATTTAGGACAAAACATTAAAACTCCTCATTCATATTTATAGAATTCAACAGACCAGCTTACAGTTTCATAATAATCAATATTGAAAGTTTCTGAAGATGATGATTCATATGTAAGAGAATCATATCTGCTTGCAACTGCACTTCTAGAACCCCAATCAACACCTGCTGACTGACCATTAGAACCAGAAACATACAAATGATTAGTAGCATAATTTTTAATAGGATATGCTGTAATTTTAACCATTATTTTACCCGCTGGAACACTAACAGCCTGAGAACCTGAACCTGAACCTGAATATGAACCGATTAATTTCCATTCACCGGATTCACTTGAACTAGATTCGGAACTTGAAGTAGAACTAGATTCATTAACAGAAGATGTGGAACTAGCTGAACTATCAGAAGAATAGTCACTTGCTTGATCTGCACCTCCGTCATTTAAATTTATTGCAAAATAACCAATTGCACATATAAGAACTATAATAAGTGCAGTTAAACCAACAATCAAATATTTTGTATTATTTCCATCTTTTGTTGAGTTTGGACTTCATTTTTTTTGGCTAAAGATGCACCACACCGAGTACAAAACTTAGCCTTTCCATTATTTTCAAATCCACAATTTTTCACATTTCATAATATCAAAAAAATTTAGTTAATCATTATTATTTTTTAACACAAGATACATATTAATTTAATTATATGATTTTTTATCTTATGCAATAACTTCCCCAATAAGATGCTCTTCAGAAGCATATATTACAACCATATTTTCACAGTCCAAATATGAAAACAGATATCCGTATTGGCTTTGGCCATTTGTATCCTAATTAATCCATTCTCTCCGTAACCCTCTTTCTTTTCCACCAATATTCTTTTTTAGCTGCATTTTGAGATTCAAAAAAAAAAAGGAGTTAAATCAATATATGAATAATCAGTACCTGAACTTACACCCAAACCAACCATATTTTCATCCCTGTCCTGATAAAAACTAGCATGTGAATCCCGCCATAAGGCATTGGCTCACCGTCCTTCGCAAATCAATATTTTCTTCAGAATCTGCAGGAATATTGAAACTAACTCCACCCATTGTTATATCAGCGAAATTTAAGCTGAATATTCAAATTACTAAAATAAAAATGGCTACATCAATAAATCCGCTGATAACAAAACTTATTATTTCCTAAACTCTCATTATCTGATGATTTAATTATTGGAGATTTATTATTTTCAATATCAAAAAACCACATCATCATCTAATTTTATGCCACAGTTTGGACAAAACTGCATTAATTACACATTTTATTAAATTTCCATCGTAAAAACACTTTTTTTAACATTACAAAAAAACAGAATTGTTATTATATTGTATTTACACTTTATATTCCAATTAAAATATTAAATATTTCTTTTTTAAAACCAGTGCACAGCTTTAAATAAAATTATAAAAAGTAAAAATAAAAAAAAGATTAAAAGAAATTAGTTTCCGAGTGTTTCTCTAATTCCCTTAATAGTGTATCTGGCATAGAAGTAATTTAAGATACTGGCAGCAGCACGTCCGATAGCCAATCCTGCCCAAATACCAATTAATCCCCAATCTAAGTAAATTCAAAGAAAAATGTAGCTCCGACAGTAAAAAGAACTTCCCTTATAATTGTCCATGATAAACTGATTGTTCCTTTTTCCAATTCCCTGATAAAAGAAACTTGAAGCCATTCCTGCACCGGTTAAAGGTAGACAAAGACAGGCTATTTGTAAATATCTGGTTATTTCCGGAACCAAATGTGCAGTTTCAGCAGTATATGCAAAATATAGTGGCTAATTGAGTTGCAAAAACTACTAAAACAATAGTTACACATGTTCCAAATATTATTCCAAATTTTGCACCGAATTTATGCGCCCTTGAAATATACTCTCTCCGTTTTTAGCTCCAAATGAACTGCCTACAACTGCTGTAACTGCTGTTCAATAGCTGTAAGTGGCATTATTGCAAACAAGTATAATCTTTGACCTGATGTAAATGATGCTATTCCAAATTCTCCAGCAATTGAAGAAATAAATATCATATACAAAGACATTGCAATGGACATTACAAGCATATCCATTGATGCAGGAATACCTACTTTTTAAAATATCTTTAGCTATGCTGGAATCAAATTTAAATTCACCTAAATTAACATCTACATATGTGTCCTTTTTAACTAAAATCCAGTACAATATAACAACAGCTGAACAGACTGAACTTAAAATTGTTGCAATAGCTGCTCCTGCTGATCCCCATCCTAAAATGTAAATACATATCGGATCTAAAATTGCATTTAATATTACGGAAACAACAACAGCATACATTGCTCTTTTCATATCTCCTTCTCCACGAAGGATACCGCTTTTGCACCATTTGCAAATATAAAAGCAAATAAACCTAAAAATAAAGGAGTTCCGTATTTAATTCCCTGAGCTAATGACTCGCCACTTGCCCGTATAATTTAAGCAAAGGTTCTGAATAATCAATAATGCAATTGTTAAAACTATGGAAGCTACTAAAAATCAGCAAAGAATGTGCTGCTGACTGACTGGCTTTCTCATGATTTTTAGCTCCAATAAAACGACTTATGCTGCTTGTTGCACCACTTCCAAGTCCTACACTTACCCCATTTAATATCATAAAAATTGGAGTTATAAAACCAATGCCTGCAATAGCTTCCCTGACCAAGTCCTGCTATCCATATCCCGTCAATAATATTATAGGATGCTGTTAAAAGCATAGAAATCATAATTGGAATCGCCAATTTCTCTTAACAGCTGTTTCAGGATTACCTCTCATTACTTCAACATTTTTATTACCCATAATTACCCTATTTCCTCATTTTATCCATTTCTTTTGAATTTTCTCTCCATCCAATCATCGTCAAATCTGTCATGAAGAACAAATACTTTAATATAATGAAATATTAACCAGACACCCCCAAAGAACAGTTACCCATAAAAACCACCACTGGTGTAAATTAGTCCAATTTCCATGAATTTCTGAAAGATTAATAAAAAATAAACATACATTTACAATAATATAACCGTATAAGTATCTGTAAAATTTTACTTTTTTATTAACAAGGCTTTTTAGCTTTTATAAAGCATTCTTCATCCATTATTTAAACCTCAGTCATTTACTAAATTGTAACTCTTTTTCTAGCTACATCCCGTATTACAGCCATAGATTCATCACTTATTTTAGCAAGTCCTACTGAATTATGCCAGTAATCCACCTCTTTTTAAAACAGGGATTACTTCCTCTCCTTTTTAGTTAATTTTAAGATATATTTTCGTCTATTATCCTTATTTATTATTCTTTCAATATAACCTTTGTCTTCTAATTTTCTAAGAGTTTTAGCTACAGTTCCTTTAGGCACTGTCAATAACTTTGGTGATGAATGCCTCGGAAGTTTCTCTGCACCCAGTATTTGGTTTTGAGAGAAAATCTTGTCCTAGCTCCTTCAAAAGTTCTTAATGTTTTTTTAATATGTTTAGGGAAAACTTTTTTGAAAGAAATTTTCAATTTTATTACTTGTAGTTGGAACATTACTATTTTCAAGATGAAATGTTATTGTTTTAAAGTAAGGAATGATGAAAAACCACAATAAATTAAAAATAACTTTCGGTAAATTGTTTTGTATACTAATAAGATAATCTCTACCTTTTTTAGCAGATTCTAAATCATTAGCATCTAAAACATCAAAAACTAATTGTTTACAATAATTTAAGTATTCCAATTCTTCATCAGAATAATTATTTCTTTTTTTTTATCTTCTCTAATGTTCCGGTTTATCTTTTGTTTTGTGTGAAACATACAGAATTGATGTTTAACCCCAACTTTTTCAATTGCTGGATGATACTCATCTTTTAAATCAGATACAATACAAATCTTAGGCTGATTACGTAGGGAATCATCTAAAAACTTATATATAGTTCCAATATCCTCTGATTCCACCAGATCCATAGAAACAACAGAATTCAATTTAACATCAAATAAGACTAAAAAATAGTTCCAAACACCGTTAATTTTAGTCCAAAGACTATCAAACAAATAATATCCAGAATAAGATTCATTCACACTTATATCATCATTTTCATCAGATATTATGCAAGATTCAATACTTTGATGTGAAATATCTACATTGAAGAATCTTTTGAGCATATACTGAATTTTATAAATGCTATTTCCAGAAATAGAGTATATTTCGTTGATATATTCTATTACAGGCTTTGTAATATTGCAATTTTCATCAACAATAGATTTAATATCAGTATAAAAAATTTTACCACATTTTTTTACATTTATATTTCTGAATAATGCATTTTTGTTCTCCAACATTTAAAAAATACAATTTACGAACATAATTACCATTTTTTAACAACATTTGAGGAATAACAATCAGGACAAAATGCATATTTATATTTAAAATAAAATTACCATGTTTAATAAGCCTAATTAAATTATCATCCGAATTTAAACATCCATTGCTTAATTTCTCCCCATAAGATTCATATTCAGAAAATTCTTCAAAAAAATCGAAAAAGTTTAAGTTGTTTATCCTCCAATATAGAACATGGAGCTTTTGTATTGTCTTTATTCATATTAATATATTAGCTCCACTTAATATATTAAATTTACTATCTTATTTTAAAAAAAATAAAACCCAAAAAAGCATTTAAAAAATTTTTGAAATTAAAAATTAAAAATTCAAATCACCAAAGTCCTTTGACAGAGCCTTCCTTTACTTTGACAAAATATATCACAGAGATCCTCCTGTGACAATTCAATTTCAGAATAATAAATTTTAAGCAGATAATAACTATCACGAAGATTAGTCAGTTCCTTTGATTTTGACCTTGCAAACTTAATTCCATTCTGAGATATATTGTACATCAATAAAATTAAAGACATATCATCAAATATATCCTTTTCTTTTTACCCATACCCATATTAACACATCATTTTTTAAAATATCTATTTTTCTTTTATTACTGTTCATTTCTACCCACATTATTTTAAAAATAGATATATTTTAATTGTACAGTTAAACATATAAATGTTTTTAAGAAAACAGTTGTTTATGCAATCGTTTTTTTTAGATTAAACAAATGTTAAAAAGTTCAATTAAAATATTTCAAAGCTTTTACCCCCCCAAAATCAAATCAACAAATGCCTGAAAAAATTTTGAAAAAAATTGTACAACTTCCAAAAAAAATAACCAAACTTATAAAAAATTGTTTCAAAATAAACAGTTGAATGTTGATATAATCAACATTCCTTTCAAAAAGCTAAAATAAACATTATATATAAACTACAATAAAATAGCAAATGAACATATAACAAAATTTAAATAAACTAAACAAAATTATAAAAAAAATGGAAAAAGATAATATTAATTGTGTTAAAGATGACCATAGGGAAGAACATATAATAGTACAAAAACATTTTATATTATGAGATATAGAGTATACTAACATGTCACAAAAGATGACGAACTTTTGAAATTAACTTCATATGTTGAAATTTCAAAGTACAGAGAAAAACATTAAAATCTATTGGAAATAATGTTAAAATACCAACAAACATTGCAAAAGACAGCGGTATTAGAACAAACCATATTTCTAAAGTTTTAAGTGAACTTAAAAAGTAAAGAAATCGTAGAATGTATAAATGAAGAAGCTAGAAAAGGAAGATTGTACAGATTAACTGATACAGGTAAAGAAGTATTGGAATCTATAAATGAAAAAAAGAGGAAGAAAAACTGAAACTGCACTTTTCATACTTCCTTTTAACAATTACATTTTTCTTTTCTTATGTTTCTTTTAAAAAAAAAAATAATTTAAACCCTGTTTTTAATACCTTCCTTTTAAAAAAATTCCAAATTTTCACGATTATTAACATCTGAAGCTTCATCAAAGCTATCAAATAAATAATTAAATATAATCTGATTTTTAACATCCATTTTCACAGAGTCCATAGACTCGTAACCTATAGACTTATAATCCGGATTTTTAAATCTTTTTTATATTGCAGTTTAATAGCTTCCCTTAAATCATAATCTATATAATCTTCCAGCTGACCAATTATTTCTCGGCAAAAGTATTGCCCAGCACCATCAAAATCCCAATTTTTTCATCATCAAAAGTTGTTTCTTCAAGCAAATTCTCAAAAGAAGCATAATTTTGATATCCATGAGGAATAAACCTTCCTTCAACAGTATGAGCACAATATTCATTCATTAAAGCCAAATCATTAGACAAACAATACCAGACAAAAAAGATTCTTAATGTAGAAGACTGCTTTACTTGAAACACATCACAAAGCAAACTTTCAATTATGTCAAACAATAAAAATGAGTCAATTCATGAATAATAGATAGCTATCTGAAATGAATCATCCAAACGGTCATCATAATACAAAACATGACCAAATTCGAATCTGAGTTCTTCACCTCTGGCCTTTGGTCTACATTCGGCAAATACTTCTACCACTTAATATTTTTTCTTTAGGATTATAACCTACAATCTTTGAAAATTTTAATTTCTTAAAATATTTGATAATAATTTATTATAATCTTCATCAGAAATTTCAGCTTTAGCTAATAATAATTTATTATAATCAGTAAACAGCTTTTCAAAGCTATCAATAGATACCGGACGAATTTGCTTATTGCAATTACTGCAATAGCTGCTATCATCTGAATTTAATTCCCCACAAAATGGACAGATATTATCCATAGCTATTCTATTTCCACAGTGAGTACAATAATTATTTGCTTTAAGATTAGGAGTTCCACATACATCACATTCTTTCATAACTACACCTTATCTGAAAACATTTCTTATAGACTTTCCAGCATTTGACAATTTAATTTTTTTACGATTCATGGCTTTTTTAATGTTTTTTACCGCAATTAGGGCAAAATTCAACATCATAATCTACAATTTTTCCACAACTACAAACCAATTTAGATTTAACAAAACGTTTTGGATTCAATTGCCTGTCGCAGCTGCTACAAAAATTTGGCAGATATTGGATTTTTAGTTCCCACAAACACAAATTAAAGCTTTGTTTTCATTTTTTTAAGTCAATTCCACAGTCAACACAGAAATCAGCAGTAACATCATTTAATGTAGAACAAAAACATAATTTTTGAATATTTCCATTAGTTTTTTTCAAAAATTATCTAACGGGAAATCCACAGTTACTGCAAAACTGACTGAATTCATCATTTTTTCCTGTCCGCAAAACAAACAAAAAATAGGATAATCACATTCAAATTCGAAATTACTGTAAAGATCTCCTTAATGGAGTTTCTTCATCTTCAACTAATTTTTTCCCACACATTTCACAAAACAAGTTTTCTTTAGAATTAACATGTCCGCATTCACAGGTAACGGTTGTAAATGAAAAGGTAGGTTTTGTTCAGATTTAAAATTCTTCTTAATTTACTATGTGTTCTTTTAACACCACAATGATAACAGTAATCATTTTCTTTAAAATTTAAATATCCGCAGGAACAGATTTCCCTTTTAAAATCTTTTTTGGAATTAGCTTTTCAATATAAGGTGAAAAATCTATATCCAAATCAAAAAATCCCGATGTCATAAATTGAAAGTGTAAACATATAATCATCTTCATTATCCGTAAATGCTGTTCTAGCTCCACAATTCCTGCAGTATTCTTCATTAAGGGATAATCTTTTGCCACAATTGCCACAATAATTTTGTAAACCCATACACATCATCATTTAGTCAAATAAAGATATAAATTCTTCTTAAAATCCACCCTATAATCCCGTAGGAATTACAAAATAATCCTGCTATAACTATACTTTACACATATCAACAGCAAAATCGCAACAACAGGATTAACCGCAAATTCACTTAAAAAATTCAGAATCTACAAATAAGGAAATATAAACAGAAACTGTAAAAAAGGAAAAACAGCTTCCATTGCTAAAATTACTCTTAATTTGCTAATCCTGTATTTATTTTTCTCTCATCAAATATATGAAACAATTTGAATTTAAAAGTTGGTTTAGTATGCACATTATCTTTAAAATGTGATTCATTAAATGTATTATTAACCTTTTTCTTTTGTGAAATTTCGCTTGTTTCTTTTGAATACATGGAATTCATAATTGAATTATGTTTTTTTAATTGTATTAATGTCCATGTCAACAAAAAGAATTGCCGCATTTTACACAAAATTTGGCATAATTAGCATTTTCAAAACCGCATTTAGGGACAATATTTCATTTAAAGTTCACTCATGTTTCTTATTTCATTAACAAAACCATCTAAAACTTCTTCCCCTAAACCTTCAATGTATTTTATAGAACCGGCACATTCATGGCCTCCTCCATCAATACCTGCTGAAGGTATCATTTCAGCTAGTTTAGGAACAATATTATTGACACTGAATCCAAATTTTTCATTAACAGCATCCGTAGCTCTTATTACACCAAAATCAGGACCATGTCCTAAAGTTATAATTGGTTTATCCTCACCCAATTCCTGAACAACACTATCATGAACAAAACCGCAGGTTTTTCCAGGAGCAGGGGAATGTAAATTTATGAGCATATTTTTTCAACATCAATCATATTGAAGTAAATACCATTCTCAAAATGAGCTTTCTCAATATTAGGAATAGCTGCTTTAAGTTGAGTATCAACACGTTTTAAATATTCTTTATACAATGCATCAATCATTTTTCATGCTTATCAATATTATCAACAGCTAAAATAGTATCCATAATTCCTCTACCATTCATAAACCTAAGGAAATAAGCTTCAAAGTCAACACATTCAGCTATTTTAGCTAAATGTTCTTTAGTAAATCCTTTTCTGCTGCCAATTCAAGATACTGATAAACTTCACCACATTCAGCATGATCTCCTAAAGCTGCAATAGCCGGAAGATGTTTGATTAAATCTTTAATTTCAGGATTTATAATATGTGCCACTTCAGTAGCCAGTGCTCCTGCAGTTAGCTGAGAATCTCCCCCAACCAGATAAGGATTTTTACATGAGTATCAACATATTCATCAACAACAACAGTTCCCCAATAATTTCCCCCATCTTTTTTCCTCTTTAGTAAGCAATTCTCCAGGAGAGTGATGATCAATTACTACAACTTCCATCATAAATTTTAGCCTGCATTAAAGCTACAATATCCTCTTCTGTAGAACCATTATCCAGTAAAACAATTAACGGCAATTTTGGCCATGTCTTTCTTTGTCTTCAAGAGCAAAAGACAAATCCTTAACTACATCTTCCAATTCATAAAACGGAGCTTTTACTTGAGACCTTTTTGAAATAATATTGGGCATCATTACTTGGTTTACCTGTTCAACAAGAGGAACAAATAGCTTTTTCCATAGCTACTCCAGAACAGATACCATCTGCATCGTTATGATGTCTTAATAAAATAGATCTGCCATCTAAAAATAGCTCTCCTAATCTTTTGAGCTGCTTCCCTCATTTTTTAGGTTTCAATCTGTTTAAAACATCACTTTTAACCAGGAAATCAACATCATCAGGTTCTGCCCTTTTATTTAATGCATCTTCAATCAAATCCTGAAGTTTGGCTTTTTCTCACCTTCCAATTTGGAAATAGACTGAGATTCAATTTGAGGTTTGCCACCATGCTGATTAACTTCACCTAAAACTTCTACAGCATCTCCAACATCAATATCAGGATATGCTCTGACTCCTGCTTCATCAAAAGCAGCTACCCAAGTAATATTTGATTCATCAGTAATTGTAAAAATAGTCGGACCGGAAGTTTGCTGAACCTGTAGGACTTCACCGTCAACACGAACCAAGTTACCCATTTTTTCTTCCAAATCAGATATGATAGTTCTAGGAATGCTTTTTGTCTGTTTTATAATATTATAATTTTTAACATATGCCGGAGCCAAATCAATTTTTTTCTTTCCCTTGATTTAATGGCTGTTATAAATACAATAACATCATCTCCAACTTTATAATTAGATATATCTCCTCTCATAAGTCCCCAGACATTATTATTTAATGTTACAAAAGCACCATATTTTTCAACACGGGTAACTCTACCTTTATAAAGTCTGTCTCTGTCCATATCCCTCATTTGACATAATGCATCTAAGACATAAACATCTTTAACTTCATTTTCTCTCTCCTGTATTTTATCACGTTTCATTCTATCTTCCTTCCTTTTAGTGTGTGGCAATCTCTACATAAATCATATTTTTTCGCTAATTGGTTTTCCACAGTCATTACATACATTAATCTGACCACTACCATGACAATTAGGCATTCTTCAAAAAACTTCAATTTGACCTTTTCCATGACAAACTTCACATGGAATATCCTGATCAGCCCCAAATCAAATTTAGCTTTTGCATTACTATTAACTCCTTTAAAATGATTTCCTACATCAAAGGAATCTTGGTAACCAGTTCCGCCACAGCTATCACAGTCTTTATAATCTACAACTACAGAACCTGTTCCCTACATTTTGGACACTTTTTTCAATTTAAAAACCTCATTTTAAAGTAAAAATTTTATCTGAATAAATTTGGATTATCATTAACTAACTTATTTCTTGCATCTTGATACTGAATAGCTTCATCCATTAAGCTATTTGCCTTATTACCATAACTACTTCCTGTAGAATTATCATTATTTTTAAAATAATAAATAGCATGAACCAAATTAGATGCAGCATCTTGCTTTAATTCTACTTCATCAATAATAGTAACTATATATTCTTTATGGACCTCTTTAAAATTATCACTACTATTTTGTATAACTAACAAATCCCTTGAACTTTTATTAAAATTATCGCTTGCATAAAGTGCTTTTTCTAATGCATCATCATAATTTTTTATTATTTATTAAATTTACTGCATCATTATACTCTTTATCACCATTAGCTATATTATCACTAATTTCAGCCATTGAATTATCAAGAGAATTCATAGAAAATCCAACATAAACAATAGCAATAGCCATTATAACTAAAAAGAAAAATAAAAATTAATGTTTTCTTATAATCTGACACAATATAATTTTTTATAAAAACAAGTACTTAAAATTTTTTTATAAAATATTAATATATAATTCATGATTTAAACAGAATATGTGTTCCTAATTATACCATATTTTTCATAACATCAATAATCTCTACACATAAAAAAACTGATAAATAAGTATTTGATTACTTATAAAAATAAAAAAAAAGAAATAAATTTTAAGAAAAAAATCCTAAAATTTATTGAGTAGCCCAAAGACCGTGCAAGTTACAAAATTCCCTTGCAATTGCTTCGTTTGCAGCAAAAAGTAAGTCTGCATCAACAGTAAAGGTAGCTTTTGGAACATCCCCGGTTTTGAAATGTTTGATGTATCTTTCATCACCAACAATCAATTCAACAAATTGGATGAAATGGTCATCGTCCATAGGATGTTGAACTTCACCAACAGCAACTGTAACTTCATTCCGTCAACAGATATAACTGGAACATGTTTAGGAGCTTTATCTCCTTCAGTTTGAGGTTCAATTACATTTTTAGAAGAGTCACAGCAGTCTTTTTTCTTCATGTGCATCTACTAAAACTTCAACTATGCTTCCGCAGTCTTCACATTTGAATATTTTTCCATGTTCTACCATATAAACATCTCCTCATAATAATTTAAAGAAAGTTTATATTTTAAAGTATATAACACTATTGATTATTTTCACAATATTAATAAACTCATGATTATTTCTTAATGTTCAAATAGCCTGACAGTTTAACTTTTTAAAAGATCAACATCGCCACTATTGCCAATCAAGGAAAACTATGATTGTAAATCCTGAACAAATTTAATTTGAGTTTTCATAATAGTTATCAATAGCTGCTTTTAAGTGCATCTGCAGCCAAATTGAACAGTGCATTTTAACTGGTGGAAGACCATCCAATTCTTCTGCAACATCATTACGGCTAATTTTTAATGCTTCTTCTAATGTTTTGCCAATAGCTATTTCAGTAATCATACTGCTTGTAGCAATAGCTGCTCCGCAACCAAAAGTTTGGAAGGAGATATCATCAATAACATCGTCTTTAACTTTAATATATATAGTCATCAAATCCCCGCAGGTTGGGTTTTCCTACTGTTCCTACTCCGTCAGGATTTTCCATTTCTCCTGAATTTCTTGGATTTGCAAAATGATCCATAACTTTTTTCACTGTACATATTTAACACCTTAATTTATTTACTTTGACCCATCATTTCTTCATATTTTTCATCAGAATTCCATAAAGGAGACATTTTCCTTAAAGTAGCTACTGACTCTTTTAATTGCTTCTACTAAACCGTCAACATCATCGAAGTGAGTTTGGGAACCTAAAGATATTCTTAAGGAACCATGTACATCAACATCATCAAGATTAAGAGCTTTTAATACAGGAGATGCTTCTAAAGTTTTAGATGAACATGCTGACCCTGTTGATGCCTGATATCCTTTTTGCATCTAAAAGAAAGAATTAATGATTCTCCTTCAATAGATGAGAATCTGAAATTAATGATATTAGGCAGTCTTTCATTCCTATCACCATTAAGATAAGATTCAGGAACTGCATCCAATACTTTTTCAATAATTTCATCTCTTGTTTTGACTAATCTTTCATAATTTTCTTCCAGATTACTATTAGCTATTTCACAGGCTTTACCAAATCCAACAATACCTGAATATTTTCAGTACCTGATCTGATTCCTCTTTCCTGGCCACCACCATGAATAAGAGGAGTTATTCTAACACCTTTTTTAATATATAATGCTCCAACACCTTTTGGACCATGGATTTTATGAGATGATAAGGATAATAAATCAACATTTAATTCTTCAACATCCACTTTAACTTTACCGAATGTCTGGACTGCATCAGTGTGGAAAAGAATTTTACGTTCTCTTGCTAATTTACCAATCTCAGCAATTGGCTGAAGAGTACCAATTTCATTATTACCGTGCATAATGGTAATTAAGATTGTTTCGGGAGTAATAGCATCTTTAACATCCTCTACTTTTTACAATACCGTTTTCATAAACCGGCAGGTAAGTTACTTTGAAATCTAAAGTTTCAAGGAAATGGAGTGTTTCTTTAACTGCAGGATGTTCAATTTCAGAAGTAATAATATGGTTTCCCTTACCTCTTAATTTTAAAGCTATACCTTTAATAGCTAAATTATCAGATTCTGATCCGCCACTGGTAAATATTATTTCTTTAGGATCTGCATTAATAGCATCAGCTACTCTTTGTCTTGCTTCATCTAAACCCTTTTTAGCTTCACGACCAACAGAGTACAAAGTAGACGGATTTCCATAGGATTCTCTGAAATAAGGCTCCATTTCTTTTTTAGTACTTCTTCACTAACTGCAGTAGTTGCTGAATTATCCAAATACATCTTATAATCTCCTTTTTATTTTTTATTAAAATTTAAATTTTATCTAAAGCACGTGAAAGATCATCAATTAAGTCATCTGCATCTTCAAGACCAATAGACAACCTTACAAAGTCAGGTGTGACACCAGTAGCTAATTGTTCTTCTTCTGAAAGTTGTTGGTGAGTAGTACTTGCAGGATGTATTGCTAAACTTTTTGCATCACCAATATTTGCAAGAAGAGAGAATAATTCCAAGTTATTGATAAATTCCTTACCTGCTTCCTCTCCGCCTTCAATACCAACACCTAAAATACCTGCAATAACCATTTTTAAGTATTTTTAGCAGTTTCATGAAGGATGGGATTCTAAACCAGGGTAACTTACCCATTTAACTTTAGGATTGGATTCTAAGAATTTAGCTACTTTTAAAGCATTTTCAGAATGTCTTTTTTACTCTCACATCCAAACTTTCAAGCCCTTTGTAAAAAACAAGAAACTGTTAACTGGTGCCTGAGTTGATCCCAAGTCACGTAATAATCTTGCTCTAGCCCTTAAGGTAAAAAGCTATATTTCCAAGTTCTGGAACATCTCCAAATGCATCCCAGAATACTAATCCATGATAACTTGGATCAGGTTCTGTGAATTGTGGGAATTTACCATTACCCCAGTTAAATTTACCTGAATCTACAATGTATCCTCCAATAGAAGTTCCATGACCTCCAACATATTTAGTTGCAGAAGCTGCAATAACATCAGCACCATGTTCTAAAGGTCTTACTAAACCTACACCAATTGTATTATCTACAATTAATGGAATATCATGACTATGAGCAATTTCAGCTAAAGCTTCGAAATCAGGCACATCCAGTTTCGGATTACCTATAGATTCTGATAAACAGCTTTGGTTTTTATCAGTAATCGCATCTTCAAATGCCTGTAAATCAGTTGAATCCACAAATTTAACATTCCTTGCCAAATCTTTGAAGGTGTAATCAAATAACTGGTAAGTTCCACCGTAAAGATTATCTGCAGATACAATTTCATCACCCGGAGAGGTAATGTTTAAAATTGCATAAGTAATTGCTGCAAGACCGCTTGAAGTACCTAATCCAGAATTACCTCCTTCAATAGCGGCTATCCTTTTTTTCAAATACTTCAGTTGTTGGATTAGTTAATCTGGAGTAAATTTGACCAAATTCCTGTAATCCAAACCTCCTTGCTGCTTCTGCAGCATCTTAAATACCCATATGAACTTGTTTGATAAATCGGTACAGCACATGCTCCAGTAACTGGATCCGGTTCTTGACCTGCACGTACACCTAATGTGGATGATTTGTATTGTCTTTTTTCTACCATATAATCACCTATAATTTTTTTTAAATTTAATATTATTACACTACAACCCATATTCTTAAAAAATCCCATATTTTATATCCCTTCTAAACTAAATATGATGTGCATTATGATTTTCAATATAAATATATCACATGTTATAGTGATATATAACAATAGTTATTTAACATATATAAATGTTTGGGTAAACCTAAAAATAGGGCTTACGAAAAGTAAATGAAATTATAATGTGTGTTATAATATCATATAACAATAGACATTTAAAATATATAAAGGTTTTTATTAAAAAAAAAAAAAGAGAATTTGGAATCCTCTTTTTTTTTAAGCAATTGTAATATTGTTTCCAACCTGATATTCGTTCCAGATAGATGTGATGATATATTTACCTGGATTTAAACGGATATTTAAGTTTGCTATACCGTTTTCATCTGTTGTTTTATGGTAGAATACACCGTTTACGTTAAATGATATGTTCTGTTTAGCTAATGCTTTGCCTTGACCATCTAATGTTTGTGCAGTGAAGTTGCTGCCGTCTAAGTATTTCATGTCAAGATCTTTAGTAATTAAAGTTGGCAATACTGTAATGTTGTTGGAGACTCTGCAGCCTTCGTATTCAGCTGTTACAATGTAGGTGCCGGACGTAACTTAATACCCAAACTGACAACTCCATTGTCGTCAGATACTCTGTGGTAAAAGACTCCGTTGATGTTGAAGGTTACTTCCTGACCAGCTGCAATTTTACCGTCTTTACCAATAACCTTAAGAGTATAGCTGGACTCATTTAAAGTAATATTTAACCAAATCAGAATTACCAACAAGTAAAGATTTAACTGTAACTTTATTTGAGTTTTCCTCACCAGTAACAAGATTATAGTTGGTTATAATATATTCTTTAGGGAAGCAATTGGATGTTTAAAGTAATATACCTTCACCATTAGTATTTTTTAGTATAGAAAACACCATTAATGTTAAATTTAACAGTAGCATTAACTAAAAAGCCTTACCGTTGCTGTCCAGGGAATAGTGCAGAATACTGAGTTGCATTTCTAAACATTTTAACAATATCATGGCCAATAACAGTAGATTTAATTGTTATATTACATTTAACAGAGATATTGTTGTAATTTGAGTTCCATTAAACAGTACTAAACCTTCATATACTCAGGCATTAACTTAAGTGCCATTGAAGCAGTTCCTTTATTATCAGTAATTTTTTGTATAATTTTACGCCATTAATTACAAATATTAAAGTTTCATTAGCTATCGGATTACCTTTTATAATCAGTTAAAACTGCTGTAAAATCTGCTTCCATCTTTATAAAAAACATAACAATGTCATTTGCTTTTTAAGTTAACATTTTTTTATTAATATCTACAGTCATGTTAAGCTGTTTAGTATAATTAACATAGTTATTATCTCCAGAATAAGATACAACAACATTATAAGTACCATTATCCAATACATCAGTGGTAATTTTAGCAGTTCCATTAACTACAGTTGCATTATACTTTTTATTTCCAATGATTATTGTAACATTTCCTGTTGCATCTTTTTGGCAGACTTACAGTTATTGTAGCATTTTCTCCACTTTGAACCCTGGAAATATCAAACATCAATGTCATATTTAGCTATTTTGCCTACATTAAATGAGGTTATGTTTGTACTAGCTCCATAATTAGCATCTCCACTATATTTAACTACAATGTCATATTTGCCGACAGGCAGGTCACTTACAATTAAACTGGCTTTACCATCCTTAATATTAACAGTAGTATTTTTTATTGTTAACACTAACAACCACATTACCTGTTGCATTTTTATTGACAAATACATCAATTGTAGCATTTTCACCTACAACAATATCATTAACATTGATTAAAATAATTGAGGTTTCTTTAGCTACAATAACTTTTTAATATTAAATATTTCATTACCAGATTCTACAGTAATTGTATCATTGTCAGATATTGTGTAATTAACACTAGCTGCATTATTAATAACTTTAGCCAGATTATCTGATAATGTGCCATTAATCGCACTGAATTTAACATTAAATTCAGGAAGAGTTTTAGTTAAATCATAAAGTTTTCCATCGTTGCCTTGATATTTTATCAAATGTTGCTTTTATAACTTGATTTCCTGTGATATTTTCAATAATGTTTGGAGTTACACTCATAATAATCCAATTTGAAACATCTACATCTTCACATGGAGTATCTTTCATCCCATTTACCCGCACCAACCAATTTTTGAAGGATCATTATTAGTTCCCCACCAGTTGTATTGTGCATTAGCAGAAGGATTGTATCCGCAATTATAAATTACATAATTAGAGGAAGCATTTTCCAATAATACTGAATAATGAATGTTTAAATTACCATAATTATAAATTGCATTTCCATAATATCCATTACCTGCAGCATTGTTTTCAAATATTGAATTTAATATGTTTACATCACCTCTAGCTAAAATAGCTCCACCATCTTTAGCAGCCACATTATCTCTAAATGTGGCATTAGTTATGTTTACTTTAGAACTTAAAGACCATAAAGTAATAGCTCCCCCATTTCCTACAGTAACTCTGTTAGATTCAAAAATAGAGTTTTCAACTATAAGGTTTCCACTGGAAATATAAACAGTTCCCAATCTTGCAATATTATTGTCAAAATCAGAATCAACTATTTTTACAGTACCTCCCGTTGAATAAACAATTCCATATGATGAAGTGCCTGAAGCGATATCATTGCCTGATACAGTTGAATTAATCAATGCAAGATTATTGCTGTTGTATATTAATCCATGCCCCATATTATGAATTATTTTTAGAGTTTTTGATTGTCATTACTCCAGTATTGTAAATAGCACTCATAGTATTAGCTAAAGCATCAGTTATTTCATTATCATAAATGCTTATATTATTTAGTGTAAAATCAGCTCCTAAATTATAAACTGCACATCCAAAGTTGCTTTTTTTTGCTTTGGTTAATTCCAAATTAGCTAAATTAATAACTGCAGATTTATTTGTTGTAGAAATTATTTTGCCATTATTATCAGCATCAATAATGACTTTGCCTGAACCAATTATATTTACAGACTTAGTTATTTCCAAATCCATATATTCCAGATAAGTTCCCGGCGCTATGTAAATTGAATATCCGTCACTTACTAATTCTAAAGCTTTTTTTTTTGATTGTAGCTACAGGACTGGTTTGGCTACCATTGTTTTCATCATTTCCTTCCTTAGATACCCAGACATCTCTTTTAACTTCTTTTATAATGACATCAATGACTGAACTTTGATTGGCAGACTTTACAACAATTTTATTGCTGTTTTTCTATAGTATATGAAAAAAGTAACTAATCCGTTGACAGTATTTAGAATATTTCCATCAAAATCAACTGCTGTTTCCGGAATATGTTTTTTGTTAATGTATGAATTTTACCACCAACACCCATATAATGGTTGAAATCAACATTGACATTTATAGTTTCACCTTTTTCACCGGAAATACTTTCAGGAGCGTTCATTATTACCCAATTTTTAATATCCTTTCCTGCAGGTGTGTTGGTTCCCCCACCAGTTATAATCAAGAGAAATTTCAGATTTGCCGTCTTCTTCCACACTTGTATAATTAACAAATCTGTTGTTAGTGATAATACAATAATCTGCATTTAAAGAAGATCCGTCTCAAGATAAAAAATACTGTTTTCAAGGTTATTTCCGTCAACGACAGAATTTGACATTTTTAAAAATAGTATTTTTAGAAATTGAAATTAAATATTTGCTGTTTACATTGTTTATTAAAGTGTTAACAATATCCACAGAACCTGAAGAAATATACAATACTCCCAAATTAGCATTAATATTGCTGAATGTACAGTTATATATTTTAATATTATTGCCATATACTTTTAAAACTGCAGATCCGTCATTTTGTGAAAATACAATGTTATTAAATTCCACATTATCTGCTTTGCAGACAAATGCATTATTGGTCAAAATAACTTTGCCCAAACCTGTAATAGATACTTCCTTATTTATTGTTATCTGACTTTGAGAATAAGTTCCTTCCATAACATATATTGTAGATGAATTTTTTAGCCAGTTCAATTGCTTTAGCTATTGTAGCTACTGGAGAGTTTTTACTGCCGTCATTTGCATCATTACCATCAGCTGACACCCAAAATCGCATCAATGACTTTGGAAATAATCTTAATAGTAGCTATCTGATTACCTGATTTTACAGTAATTGTATCATTATTATTTACAGTATATGGAACACTAGCTATTCCATTAACACTATATGCAACATTGCTTAACAAAGTTCCATTGATTGTACTGAATTTAACAGTTATTGGAACATTAACAGCCAAATCATAAATTTTACCACTTGCATCTGTATAATGATTGAAATATACTCCCACATCAATTGTTTTACCTTTTGAGCAGTTATATTATCTGGTGTGGTCATTATGATCCACTTACTGATTTTATCATTGGAAACAGTATTATTTCCCCCACCAGTTATAATCCATAGTAACTGCAGCATTTCCTGATTTAACATTGAATATTTTGTTAACTTTATTATCAACAATGCTGGAATAAGATACATCCAAAGAGCATTTCCATTTGTAAGCTGGAAAATTTCACTCTCAGAGCTGTCTCCAGCAGTATTGTTTGAAATTACCGTGTTTTTAATATTAATATTAGCATTTGCACTTGATCCGTAAATAAGATACTGACCAAAACCAGTAGAAGTCATACCAACAGTATTATTCACAATTACAGTATTTAGGATATTTAATTTACTTCTTGACTCAATAACTGATTGCATTGGACCTGATGAACCTTTAATAACAGTATTATTTAAAAGTTACAACTGCATTTTGATTATCAATATAAAATATTCCCCTTAAATATGCATACTTATCATTTTCTACAACATTATCAGCTAATTTGGAATTTGAAATAGTTAATCCGTCAAAAAATATACTCCCCGCTTCCAGAAACATGAATAATAGCTGATCTGGAAGCAGTTCCTACTACATTTTCAAAAAGTACAGTTTTTAATTTCTGCATTTGCAGTAGTTCCTATGTCCATAGCACCATATCTGGCTCCAATATCTTTAAAAGTACAATTAATTACTTTAAGAGAACCATCACCTTCAATATATAATGCTGCAGATTTTGTTTCTTCAGATATTAAATTTGCAAAAGTAATGTTGATAAATTCCAAATTGCATCCGTCTTCAGTACATGAAAATGCACGGTTTCCAGTTCCTCTTATAATAACATTATTTCCTTCACCAATAAATGACAGGGGTTTTATTGATTTCTAAAACTTTTGAGAATACTCCCCATCCATTATATGAATAGTATAACCTGATTTTGCTATTTCAATAGCTTTAGTTATGCTGGCTAATGGTTTTTTGTCTTTACTGCCGTCGTTAGTATCACTACCTGTAGTTGCTACCCATAACTCATCAATACTTCCGTCAAGATTAATTTTAATATTTTTAGTATTGGAATCTTTAATTAAACCTTTACCAACACTTAAAGTTGCAACACCATTAGCTTTAGGGCTAACGCCAACTTCTGCAGCTCCGTTTTGACAGTTATACTGTTCTGATTCAAGGTGGCATATTTTTCATCGATAATTGCATTAAGATTAAATACAGGCAGTTTTGTATTATTAAATACAATCTGATAAGCAGAATCTCCAGAAATAGTATTATTACCGACAATACTTAATTTAGCTATTGTAAAATCACATTTATACAATATTCCAACAGAACCATAGGTAGCTGCATTTGTACCCCAGTAATTATCCCTACAGCTTTTAATATATTCAATATTTACATGATTGATATTGTTTATAAAAAACATTATTGTCAATAGTGTTTACATTCAATCCATTTTCAAGTAATGCATTGGAAATATTGTTATTCATTATTACATTACTATTTATAAAAACAGAATTATATCCGCTGACTCTGAATATGTTAGTTGCAGTATTATTGATAAAAATAAGAATTGGTTACAGTTAATGAACCTCCATCAGCCCATATTAAAACTTTTATATCCTGAATTTTGAAAAGTAACATTATCCAGTACAAGATTACCTCCATTTTGATAAATTAACCCTTTATCATCTGTATTATAATTCAAATCAGTTATTATAACATTTTTTTTAAAGTTAAAAGTACCTTTATTAACAGCAAACAACCTTACATCTTTGGAATTGCTTCCATTTATTATGTGTGATGCACCATCAACAGTTGTATCTTTATCAATTATGATACCTGATGATAAAGAACCATCACTTGAAGAATCATATTTATAATCCTTATCCAAACTTATGTTCGGATTTGCCTGAATATTCAATTCAAATCACTAAATGTTCCAACATCCTCAGGAGCAGTTAAAACATCCTCAGAATATGTGGAATTAACTTGCAAGCCATCATTATATCCAACATTATTTAAATCTTCATTAGCATTAACTAATGACATGGAAAATGTTAAAATAATCATGATAACTAAAATAAATCTTTTTTAATCATCATATCCCCGTTAACTTCATTTTAAATTAATATACATTGAAACTTAAAGTTTTTTATTGAAATAAAATAATTCTTAAGTTTAATCAATATATTTATAATACAAGCATATTTATGATTTGTCAAAATATTTTGAGCAAATTAAGGAAAAATGTTGCAAAAAACAATAATTTAAATATAACACAAACATAAATTTACAAGTATAGGAGAGTGTAAAATTATGAAAACTGTAGCAATCGTAGGAAGTCCTAGAAAAGACGGAAACTGTGATATTTTTAGTAAACAAAGTATTGGAAAAAATTGATGGTGAAAAAAAGCATTTACTATCTTAATGAATTAGATATTGGTTTTTGTAAAGCCTGTCAAGCCTGTCAAAAAGGTGACTGTGTAAAAGATGATGATGCAAGAAAAATCATTGATGAAATGCTTGAAGCAGATTTATTTATTTTCTCAAGCCCAATTTACTATGGTCAAATGAGCGGACAAGCAAAAACATTAATTGACAGATTCTATCAAGTTTCACAAAAATCCAAATAAAAAGCTTAGAAGGTACAAAAAGTAATAGAAATATTTACCCAGGCTCAACCAAGCGATGCATTTGCAGCATACATTGATTCAATGAAAAGTTATACCATTTTGGATACATGGGTATGGAAATAATCGATACCATTGTTGCAAAAGGAGCTGCTGGAAAAGGTGACGGATTAGAAGAAGCTATTGCACAAATAGAAAAAAATAGGAGATAAATTATAAATTCTCTCCTAATCACTTATTTCATAACCTAAATCAGTTAGCTGATTTCTTATTTTATCAGACAATTCATATTGTTTGTTGTTTCTTAATTCTTGTCTAACATCTGAAATTAAAGTTAATAATTCATCAGAAGATCCTGTATCTTTTAAAACAAAATCAATACCTAAAATAAAACCAACATCATCTAAAAATTCACGAATAGCTGAAACATCTTCATCAGCTAAAGAATCAATTTCACTTTTTGGAATCATTTATTAATCCGAAAATGGCTGCAATAGCTTTTGGAGTGTTGAAATCATCATCCATACTTTTAAAGAATTCTTCTTTAGCAATTTTTAATGGAGCATAATCAGAAGTGGCATTTTCTATGATTTCACATTCTAATGATTCATAATATTTTTTAATTTTATCTAAACTTTTTCAGACTGATGAAGTGACTCTTTTTGAAAAGTCAATTGGACTTCTGTAATGAGTAGACAATACAAAGAACCTGAATACATCAGCATCATATTCTTTAAGTAATTCACGAATCGTAATGAAATTATTTAAAGATTTGGACATTTTTTCTCCTGAAACATTTAAAAATCCGGTGTGTAACCAGTAATTTACCATAGGACTTTTTCCGCTAACTGCTTCCATTTGGGTGATTTCTGCTTCATGATGAGGGAATATCAAGTCAAGTCCACCTCCATGAACATCATATTGCGGTCCGAAGTAGTATTCAGTAATAGCTGTATCTTCAATATGCCATCCAGGTCTTCCTTCACCCCATGGAGAGTTCCATACAGGTTCATCTACATTTTTCTCTTTTTTTTCCATAATGCAAAAAAATCAATCGGATTTTTCTTAGTAGTTTTAGCTATTTCCCTATGGGATTCCAATTCTTCAATGTTTCTGTTTGATAATTTTCCAAATTCCTTAAAATTGTCTATTCCAAAATAGACTCCGTCTTCAGTTTCATAAGCAAAACCTTTATCAATTAATCTTTGAATCTGATCAATTATTTCGCCCATGTGGTCAGTAGCTCTTGCAAATAAATTAACACCTGTGACATTTAATTTAGCCATATCTTCAATATATCTTTTTTCAAACTTCTTAGCTATATCACCTGCAGGAATTCCAGTTTCTTTTGATCTTTTAATTATCTTATCATCAACATCAGTAATGTTCTGAATATAAAAATACTGTATAACCTTTATATTCCCAGTATCTTTTTATTGTATCAAAAGAAATGTAAGTTCTTCCATGTCCAATATGAGCATCATCATAAACAGTAGGTCCACAAACAAATAAATTAATTCTATTATCATTCATGGTTTCAAAAACTTTCTTTACTACGAGTTAAAGTAGAATAAATTTCCATAAAAATACCTCAAAAAAGCAACATAATTAATAATGAAGGCAAGCTAGGGATTTGAACCCCAGTATCATGGTCTGCAGCCACGCACCTAAGCCGCTCGGTCAGCTTGCCATAAAAATAAAACAGTAATTAATAGTTTGACTATTATTACATATATAGTTTACGATTTACATTCTGTAACTTCAGAACCTAAACAACCTTGACAATCTTCATCAAGATCATTTTTTTATCAATGTTTAATTGTTTTAAAACATCCCCAATTTCAATATGTTTGCAAATAGAGCATGTTCTACCAATTATTTCTGTTTTTTAGCTTCACCATTATGTAATTGAATAGCTAATTCATTAACCATTTCTTTTACATTTGAACTTAAAACAACACCACTACCTCTTTATCAGTAATATACTGAGATACAGCAGGTTGAGTTATATCCATAAGTTCAGAAACATCCTTTTGTTTCATACCTAAAACCAATAAATCTTTAGCTAATTCTGATCTAATTGCAGGTATTACATACCATACAACAATTTCACAAGGCGGTTTCATGTTAATCTCCTATTTTTTCAATAAATCATCCAATTCGTCTTCATCATCTTCAGCTAAACAAATTGAATTTTTTCATATAATATCTTAATGTGTTTATCATTTTTCTTTAAGATGCTTTGTAAGAGTATTAATTGCATCAGCTACTGGATCTGGAAGCTTATTATGATCTAAATCAACAGTTTTATGGTGAATTTCAATATTTTCTGCATTTTTACTTCTAACAATTCTTCCGGGAACTCCGACACATGTGGAATCGGAGGAACATCTTTTAAAACAACAGCACCAGTTCCTATTTTAGAATATTGGCCAACAGTAATATTACCCATTACTTTAGCTCCAGCACCAATAATTGCTCCTTTTTCTATAGTTGGGTGTCTTTTAGTTTTTGTGTGCTTGTTCCTCCAAGAATTACTCCCTGATAAATAAGTACATCATCACCAACAATTGCAGTTTCTCCAACAACAACACCCATTCCATGGTCAATAAAAACACGCTGACCTATAGTTGCACCAGGATGGATTTCAATACCTGTTAAAAATCTGGCTAAATTTGAATTCATTCTAGCCAATAACTTTAAAGAGTGATTCCACAGATAATGGCTGACTCTATGCATAATAATAGCATAAAAACCAGGATAACATAAAAATATCTCTAGAGTACTGCGTGCTGCCGGATCCTTCTCCTTTATTGTCTTGATTTCACTCCTTAATCTACCAAGCATTAACAAACCCCAAATTGTATTTAGAATATGTATATCTATAAAAATATAACATATAGTATATACATTTTCTATAATACATAATATATAAATTTATTCAAATAACCAGTCAACAGATAAATATCTTGAACCGTCATCAGGTAAAATAGCCAATATTCTTTTTACCTTTATTTTTCATCTCTTTTAGCTACTTGAATTGCAGCCCATGTTGCTGCTCCAGATGAAAATTCCTGCAAAGATTCCTTCTTTTTTTTAGCTAAATCAAGTAAGGTGTTACCTGCATCTTCATCTTTAACAGGAATAATCTCATCAATAATATCAGAATCATAAATAGACGGAACAAAACCTGCACCAATACCTTGGATTTTATGAGGACCTTTAACGCCTTTTCTAAGGTTTGGGAAGACTCAGGTTCAATAGCTATAATTTGAACATCAGGATTTTTCCTCTTTTTAATACTTTTCCAATACCTGTAATAGTTCCCCCAGTTCCTACACCAGCAACTACAGCATCAATTTTACCTTCAGTATCTCTTAAAATTTCTTTAGCAGTAGTTTGAGAATGAATTCTTGTATTAGCTTCATTATCAAATTGATGTAAAACAATACCATTTGGAATTTCTTTTTCCAATTCATCAGCTTTAGCTATAGCTCCACCATACCTTCTGAACCTGGAGTTAATACTAATTCTGCTCCAAAGATACCTAACAATTTCCTTCTTTCAATAGACATGGTTTCAGGCATGGTTAAAATTAATCTGTAACCTTTAGCAGCTGCAGCAAAAAAACCTAATCAATACCGGTGTTTCCACTAGTTGGTTCAATAATTACAGAACCTTCTTTTTAAGCAAACCTTTTTCTTCAGCATCTTCAATCATTGCAACTGCAACACGGTCTTTTACACTTCCAGTTGGATTGAAAGATTCCATTTTTTTTACATCTACTTCTGCATCTAAATCTTCAGTTATATTATTTAATTTTTACAATAGGAGTATTTCAATAGCATCAATAACACTATTTAAAACTCCTCTTTTTTAATTCTGGGACATTTACCATAATTATTTCTCTAATTAATCTATTTAAGGTATATTATAAAGGGTTATCATTAATTGTTATATTTTGGAATACCTAATATAACAATAGTTATTGGTTATAACTAATGTTATATAACAATGTTTTTATTTATAAATGTTTCGGAAAATCAGCAGTAATCACAAATATCTGATATTGGACACATTTCACATTGGGGACTCATCGGTTTACAGATAGTCTGGCCAAACTGAACCATTAAATCATTTAATTTAATCCATAATTCCTTAGGGAGCTATTTTAGCTAATTCCACTTCTGTCTGTTCAGGTGTTTTGGTATTTACCAAACCAATCCTATTGGAAATTCTATGAACATGAGTATCAACAGGAATAGCTGGAAGTTCAAATGCATAAACCAGAACACAATTAGCGGTTTTTACGGCCAACACCAGGAAGCTCAACCAGCTCTTTTTAAATTATCCGGAACTTCTCCCCCCATACTGATCAATTAAAATCCTTGAAACTTCCTTAATTCTAGCTGCTTTTACACGGTAAAATCCGGAACATCTAATTAACTCTTCAACATCATCAGTTGGAGCATCCACAACTTCATAAATGTCTTTATATTTGCCAAATAAGTTTTTAGCGTAGCCTGATCTGTGTTTTTTTCATCTCTGGTTCTTTGAGATAAAATTGTTTCTGACTAAAACCTTGTATGGATCATTATTTAGAAATTTTCTAATTTTATATAACTTATTTAACTCATCAACAATTTTAATAACCTTATCAGTTTTTGTTAGTTCCAACACCAAAACCACTTCCTAAATTAACTCCAGTTCAACTCCAATTTCTGCCATAGCTTCAATAAAATTAGGAAAAAGACACATCAAAAACTTCTCCATTCGTAATTTCTATATCATGTTTCAGACCAACTAAAAGAAAATGCCATAGCCAATCTATGATCTTTATGTGAATCAACAGTACCTGAATGGATTCCGCCTTCAATAGACATGCCGTCTTCAAATTCTTTTTAAAATTACATCCTAATTTCTCAAGTTCTCTGCATGTAGTATCTATTCTATCTGTTTCTTTAACTCTGGCATGTTTAACACCAATAATGTTAGTAGTTCCATTAGCCAGAGCTGCTAAAAATAGCTACTGTAATTAATAAATCAGGAGCATTTGATAAATTAACATCAATTCCTTTTAAATTACCCTCAGATGAAATTTCAACATAATCATCAGATATTTCTATTTTTGCACCCATCTGTCTTTTAAAATATCCAATATTAATTTATCCCCCTGTTTGGAATCTTTAAATAAATTTAATATTTTAGCTTTCCCACCATAAATAGCTACAGCTGCCAGCAAATAAGACGCTGATGAATAATCCCCTTCAACTATATAATCACAGGATTTATATTCCTGTTTAGCTATGTTAAATTCATCAATACGACAGTTTTTAAATTCCTTATCACAGTCATCATGGCGTATATAAAATTCATTTTTAATTTTAACACCAAATTTAGCCATTATATCACAGGTCATATTTACATAAGGACGTGACTTGAATTCAGGAAGTACAAATAAATCAACACCCTTTTCAGACAAAGGGGCAGAAATTAGAATTGATGAAATAAATTGGGAACTGACATTACCTAAAATACTAGTTTCACCACCCACATAACCTGGTTTAATTAAAATAGGTGCTTTTCCATTGCCGTTGATGGAAGTTGCATTTACACCTAATGAAGCTAATGATTCTGTTAAAATTTCCATAGGTCTTGTCTGTAAAGATTCATCTCCCGTTAAAATAACTTCATTGTCAGCTAAACTAGCTATACTGGTCATTAATCTTAAAGTAGTTCCTGAATTACCTAAATCAATAGGAACTTCTGATGAATTATGCAATTTACCATTGGTTCCAGTTATTTCCAGATAATCATCTTTTTTAGTAATATTTGCTCCTAAAGCCCTGCAAACATTAATAGATGATAAAAACATCCTGTGAAAAAAGTATATCATAAATTTTAGATGTTCCATTAGCTAAAAGATGCCAATATAACTGCTCTATGAGAATAACTTTTTTAGAAGGTGGTGCTTTAACCTCACCTCCAATATTAGAAATATTTTTAACTTTAAGATTCATTGTTATCAATTCTTATTTACCTTATAATAATTATTATATTTATCTGATTAATTAAGTTAAATAAAAAATTACTCTTTCTTTGAAGTACAATAGCTATAAAATTCAAATATTTGCAGGCTCCTGCATCAATAGCTTTTTTATCACCTGCAGCATATTCATTGTCACAATTAATCCAATCCTGCCAAAGTTCTTCATTTCCTTCCATCTGTTTAATTGAAATAATCCTTGATTTATCAGATTTATCAACTACATCTTCCCAATAATCCATATCATGAATATAATCCAGCTGTTCCTCATTCCAGGAAAGCAATAATTCATCAGGCAAATCGTCATGACAGTCTTTTTTCATACCGGGAACTGCAATATACACATAACCTCCAGGTTTGATAAACGGAATTATTTTTTTCATCTAAAAAGCTTGAATCTCTTCCAAAGTAATTATATGAATCTGTACAAATTATTGCATCAAAAAATTCATGAGCAAATGGCAGATCATTAGCATCCGCTTTGATAGGAATTATTTCATCACCTGAAAGCCCCATTTCATCAAAAATTTCTTGTTTTCTGTAGGGTCACTCCACAAATCAGTAGGGAAAACTTTAAAGCCATATTCTTTTTACAAGAAATACTGAAGTTAAACCATTTCCACTTCCTAAATCCATCACAGTAGCAGAATCTGAAATATTATGATTTACTAATAATTCTTCAACTAGTTTTAAAGGATTCGGACCCATAATTTTATTTTCAACTAAATTTTTATCATACTTTATTGATTTCTCATAATTCAATGTAATCATTTAAAAAAATTGTTAATTTAATAAAAACAAATTAATTTTAGATAAAAGAAGAATAAAAAGTTTACTGTTAAAAAAAATAAGAATTGAAGTAAAATTATCTCATTACTTCAACAATAACATCTAAATTTTCAGACTGCAGGATATCTACTTTTTTACCGGAAGCTCCTACAATTTCTTTTGAGATGTTTAATAAATCTTTACCCCACAACAATATCTCCAATAGCTAATTCGCCAGATTCTTCTAATTCACCAGCTATTTTTTTCAATATCAGTGGATTTTAAGTAACCGATGATTTTTCCGGCATCTTTTAAACATCGGTCCGATTTGAGACATGTCAGGTTCAACTTCAATGATTTTTCATGAACTTCAGGTTTTCCTGTTTTAATAGACAAATCATCAATTTTAAGAGTTCCTTCAATATCATGTGAAAATTCATCAAATATTTCAACTAAATTCTCATCATTAGTATAAACATTAACTTCAGCTAATTGAGCGTTAAGAGGTATTTTTGAACTGGATTTGAATCTTCTTACTTCATCAATTAAATCTACAGTGATATTACCTTTGTTTTCGTAATCTTCACTTACTAAATCCTCATTAACTTCCGGCCAGGAGGTTTTATGAATAGATTCTCCATCACCAAAGTATTGGTAAACTTCTTCTGCAAAGAATGGTACAATTGGAGACAATAATTTCAATGAAGTTTCAATAACATTTCTTAAAGTGTATTTAGCTGCTTTTTCTTGATGAATCACTTACATCATCATTGTATAATCTGTATTTTACTGCTTCAATGTATTCATCACAGAAATCATGCCAGATGAATTTTTCAATTGATGTAATTGTAGTTGCAAAGTCATAATTTGCAAATGCATTATCTACAACTTTATTAAGGTTATTTAACTTAGATAAAATCCATAAATCAAGAGGATCAAAGTTACCTTTTTATTTCATCGTAGCTTACTTCTTCATCAAATATCTGCATACTGATGAATCTGAATGCATTCCAGAATTTTCTTAAGAATCTGTAACCGTGTTTAATATCTTTCCAGTCAAATATTACATCTGAACCAGGTACACTGTTAGCTGCCCATGTTCTTAAAGCATCTGCACCGTATTGCTCAATTACTTCATCAGGAGCAATTACATTTCCTCTGGACTTACTCATTTTGTATCCGTCTTCACCAAATACCATACCATTGATTACGATATCATCAAATGGTTTTTTACCTGTTAAAGCAAGACAACGAAGTGTTGTGTAAAATGCCCACGTTCTGATAATGTCGTGACCTTGCGGACGGATATTAGCCGGGAAATTGTTTTCATAACCTTCGTTAGGCCATCCTGCAATTGAAAGCGGTGAAATAGAACTGTCCATCCAGGTATCTAAAACATCTTCTTCTCCAATAAATTCCTCACATCCACAGCTGCATGCTTTTTTAGGTTTATCATGAGTTGGATCAACTGGCAAGTCTTCAACATCAGGAAGCATTACTTTTCCACAATCTTTACAGAACCAAACAGGTATAGGAGTTGCAAATAACCTTTGTCTTGAAATACACCAGTCCCATTCCATAGAATCTGCCCAGTTAATCATACGGCTTTTCATATGTTCAGGAACCCAGTTCATTTCTTCTGCTGCATCTTTAGTTTGCTCGATTAATTTATTTACAGCTACAAACCACTGTTTTTTAACTAAAAATTTCAATAGGAGTTTTACATCTCCAGCACTGACCAACATTCTGATCAACTTTTCCTGTTTTAAAAGGTATCCTTCTTCTTTCAAGTCCTCAATAGTTTTAGCTTTACAGGTAGCCAAATCCATTCCTTCATATCTTCCGGCAGCTGCAGTTAATCTGCCTTTTTCATCAATAGCATCAATAATTTCCAAATTATGTTTATTTACCCAAGCTACATCTGTTTTATCCCCTGAAAGTACAAACCATTACTGCACCAGTACCAAATTCAGGATCTACTTCTTCATCAGGATAAATTTTTTACTTTCTGATGAGATAAAGGTACTTCAACATATTTATCAACTAAATGAGCATATCTTTCATCATCAGGATGAACTACAACAGCTACACAAGCAGACATTAACTCAGGACGGGTAGTTGCAATCATAACACCCTCATCTTTAGGATTGGCCTCTTTACCTGAAACTTTAGAACTGGCTATATCATCATAAGAATCTTCCATAGCTGGCGGAAGTTGACATAGTTTAAAAAGGGTTTCATTATCACTATACTCTACTTCTGCAAAAAGCAATAGCTGTTTCACAACGAGGACACCAGTTAACCGGATGAATACCCTGATAAATTAATCCTTCATCATACATTTTTAAAAAGGAATATTGTGTCCTTTTCATGTATTCCGAGTCATAGTAATAAATTCACGGCTCCAATCCTGTGAAAAACCTAAAGATTGCATTTGATTTTTTCATTTTAGCTATGTTTTGAGTAGTTAACTCAATACAATACTCTCTGAATTTAGCTCTTGAAACATCATTTTTCTTAATTCCATGAGTTTCTTCAACTTTAACTTCAGTAGGAAGACCATGACAGTCCCATCCCTGAGTAAATAAAACGTCCAAACCTTTTAATCTCCTGTATCTTGCATTCATATCAATGTAAACCCAATTTAACACATGCCCTAAATGAATAGAACCGGTTGGATATGGTGGTGGGTATCAATTATATATCTAGGTTTAGTTCCATCACCAAGGAATTTATAAAGCTCCTCATCTTCCCATTTTTGCTCCCAAATCTTTTTCTTTTTTAAAATCATAGTCTTTAGGAATATTCTCATTTGACATATCTTTTCTCCAAATAATTAAATAAAAAAATAATATTATTAAATATGTATTTCTTTATTTAAAAATCTTAATAAAATTTGGCTTTGTGGAAATCCTTTTTTGATTTTTGCAAAAAATTAATTTAACCTCTTTTTAAAATAATCATATCCCTTTAAAAAACATCCACTTTAATATTCTAAAATAATCCATACTGCCCTCATGTGTATCCTCTTTAAATTTATATTTTGCATTAAAACCCCCAACACTAAAAAGCACACACCTTTTTACGATCAAAACATGTGAACTTTAAAGAATGTCCTTTAAATCTAGACAATATCCATACTTTACAAATTTTAACCCAATACACATCAGGATTTATTAAATTATACTTTTCCAAACATTTACAAGCAGAAGTTATATACAATGAAAATTCATAGAGGGAAAAAAAATATTTTTCAAAATACTCAAAAATACATAAACCCACGGAAGTAACCATATATAATTATTCATATATTTTTTTTTACAAATACAAAATAAATCCAACATACCACTAAAACAACAATAAGAACCATAGCAAAAAACACAACAATTAAAACCCAATTCATACCATCTGAAATAACGACAACGATTAATAACATATTCAGTAAAAATTTCCAATAAAAACACCAATATAACACAATATAGTTACAATTAACTCTTTTAGACTCCATTAAGATCTACCTCCCACACTTTAATTCACAAATCTTAAAAAATATCCTTTTATAATTATCAATATATAACATATACACCATATTAACTCAAATTTTCACTCTAAAATAACAACCAAATATAAAACCATAACTGCACTAATCCGAAATTAAATAATATTAAACCAATACGAAAATAATTTAAATCTTCATATATTTAAGTATTATAATAAAAAAAATATTTATATTATTCCCATCTACGATTCCATTTAATAAATTTTCTAAAATAAATCCTGCGCTCATTATATGCAATCTCTTTCAATTTATAATGTGCTCTATAACCCCCAACATTAAAAGGTCGTGAAACTTTAAAATAATCCCAATGTGTTAAATATAAAGGATATCCTTTAAAACGCATCATCATAGTTACTTTACCACGCATAACCCATTTAGGTGTAGGATTTTTTAAAAAATATCCTCATCTAAAGACATGCGCGCAGAATAATACTTGCCCAAATTATAAAATGCCTCAAACCTTTTAAATAAATCCACTCATTATTATCCCCCTCATCAATTGCTTTATTAAAATATACAATGGCTTTTCATAATCTTTCAAATCAAAATATATCAATCCCAAAATTAACTAAAAACCCAGAAAAAAACCAGGATAAACCTGAAAACCTTTATTAAAATATTTTATTGCTTTTTTTTATAATTTTTATTATTTTTAGCTTTAATTCTATTGAAAAGAAATAACGGCCAAATATTAATTTATAAAATGAAAGAAAAAAAAATTACTAACCATACCTACCAATGCAATCACATAATAATCTGAAATAAAACAATATACAGTTACAACAACACAAAACCCATTCACCAACAAAATAATTACATCTTTATCCATCTAAACACCATAAGCTAAATTAAATTACATGAGAATATTCTAAATTTAAATACTAAAAGAATTAAATATAAATATAATTCTAAAAGTGCAAAAAACAATTTATTTATAAATAATCTTATCAACACCTTCTTTAAAATTATATCCCTCTTTTAATAATAAAAACAAAACCATCTAACATATAATAAAAAAGGTACATGCAGCATCAATACTAACTTATTAAAATCAATAATTACAGATTTAAAATTTTTATTAGCCATATTGAAAACCAAAAAGAATCATATTTCTCCTTTATGCTCCTCCACACCTTCAAAAGTTCCAGCATAAATGTCAGATCCATTATCTTCACCACCATTAAATGAATTAAAAGTTATATCAGGCTTACCAATATTTTGAACATGGCCATTTTCCCATTTACCAGGTTTGGAAAATTTATAATGCATTTCAACATCTTTAATTGTGATTCCACTTAAAACACCAATAGATTTTTTTTTTAAAAATTTACTAAAAATTTTGCAACAATAACTATCATTTCAACTACAATATTACATAATATGAAATAAATAAAAAAAAGAAGACTCCTTCCTAAGATCAAAATGTATAAATTTATTCATCAAATCTGGACTTAAAATTAATATCAAATATAAAATAGACACTATTAAAAAATATAATTGATGTTAACAATGATGGATATCCCTTAGTAAAATATTTAATAAACAACAATGCAGATGAAGATAATAATCTAAAACCACAAACAATACCCAATATATAATAAGCCAGAGGATGATAACCTAATTCTAAATTATCATCACCCTCAATTATTCGACTGGATTCTGTAAAAATTTTTCTCCTAATAAAAATTAAAATACCAGGTATGAGAAAAACCAAAACTTACCCCCAAACCAAAACTTTTATTAAAATGATAATAAAAAGGAAGAAATGAAGTAAAAGCTATCAAACCTATAAGTAAAGATTCTACACATAAACCCTCAAAAGAATACTTTTTTTACCTTCTTCTTCACTATATAAATCAAAATGATTTTCAATATTTTTTATAAAAAACATATACACCCTAAAACTAAAAAACCAAATGCAAATGAAATAAAATAGGGTGAAAAAAAAGAGATATGAAATAAATAATAATTAAAAGGTAAAGGAAGACCAACAACCACTTGCAGTCTTATTTCACTAACAGTAGTATCTTTAATTGGAGTAGATAATATTTCTTTCAAACTTTTAGACATTTCAATACTCTCCATTATTATTATATTGTTAATACTATAAAAACAACTTCTGTATTTTTTAAGGATTACCTTGACTTATTTAAAACTTTAACCCTAAACCTACTGCCATCACCATAATTCATTATTAAATTTTTTTTACTAATTACAGTAGTTAAAATGGTGACTTTATTTGGCATCTCACACCATTATACATTGTAGTAATTGATATACTCTTCAGGAAACAAACTAATCCTAAAATTAACATACCCTGTTTCATTAGTAACTCTTGTATAAAATACACCATTAATATTAAAAATTACATTTTCACCAGCACCCACAACATTCCTGATTTATCTTTAATTTTAGCAATGAACAGAGAATCGCCCACCTCACCATGAAAAAAAATGGACTCTCTGAAGTATCTATTAATTTCAACAAGATCTCCTGCATAAATAACATCAACATCATTAAATTCATCAAAAGAAGGTTCAACAACTGTTAAATTATCATTAGAACCTGCACATACAATTGATAAATTTAGAAAAATTAAAAAATAAAACCAGAACACTGAAACTTGTTTTTGAAATTCATAAATAAAAACACCATTGTTTAACCAAATAAACATCAACTTATATATAAAATATATAACATACACAAAATATAAATCTTTTTAAATAAACAAAACCCACCAGATTAAAAATTATACAATAAATAAACTAATCAAAGAAACAGATACTTTAATAATGATTAACTACACTAAATAATAAATGTATAAAAAGAATATAAAAGGACTGTTAAAAATGGAATTATTATGGTTTTTATGTTGCAATCGTACTAGCTATAAGCGACACAATCCACACCCAAATCGTGTGGAAAAATCTTTAATAAGTTCTACCTTATTTTAGGAGGAATAATTAACAATTCAGTAAATGCTCCATGGAAAACATGGATTATACATGAATTAATGGAAGCAGGATTCCACTTTATTTTTGTGTCAATAGTATTTTTAAATTTAGAAATAGGGAATATTAGCAGCATTTATTCATTTTGTAATAGATGTAAGCCACACATTACTTATTAGCAGTCATATGAATGAATTAGAACACAGGTCATTACATTTTGTAATTGAATCATTATTCTTCATAGCTATTTATGGATTATAAAAATAATTTTATTGGAGTATATTAAATGCCAGTTATTACATTCAAATATCAAGATTTAAAAGATTTAGGAATAGATATGGAAAAAGACGAATTAATAAACACTTTTACCAATGATGTCAAGTGATATTGAAGACTTTGATGATGAAGAAATCAAAAGTGGAATTTTTCCCGAATCGTCCGGACAATTTATCTGTAGAAGGAGTGGCAAGATCTTTTAAAGGATTTATCAATCAGGAAACCGGACTTCCAAAATATGAAGTTGCACCATCAGATGAAAGTGTAATTGTAGATGCTGAAGTAGCTGAAATCAGACCTTACATTGCCTTTGCAAAAATCGAAGGTGTTGATTTTACCGGTGATAAACTTAAATATATTATGGATTTTCAGGAAAACCTTCACTGGGTAATCGGAAGGGACAGGAAAAAAAGTAGCTATTGGTATTCACAATGCAGATGTTGTATCCCAGCCATTCCATTATATAGCTACTCCTAAAAAATGAAAATGCATTTGTTGCTCTTGAAAAAGATACTCCAATGACTCCTGAAGAAGTCTTAACCCAGCATGAAAAAAGGAGTTGCTTATGCTCATCTTCTTGAAGATTTTGATAAATATCCTTTAATTTTAGATAAAGACAATCAGGTACTTTCCATGCCTCAATCATTAATGGAGAACTTACAAAAATTGATGAAAATGTAAAAAACATTATTGTAGATGTAACTGGAACTGATGAACGTGCAGTTAATCAGTGTTTAAACATTATCTGCAGTTCATTTGCAGAAGTCGGCGGAAAAATAAAAAGTATGGAAATTAAATACGAGGATAAAATCATAACTACTCGGATTTAACTCCTCAGGTAAAAATGTCCATGTTGATGTAGCTAACAGTTTAATTGGCGGAACTGACTTAAATGCTGAAGATATACAACAGCTATTATCTCAAGCACGTTTTGACTCAGAAATATTAAATGACAATGAATTGAAAGTTTATATTCCATCTTACAGAATAGATATTCTTCACGAAGTGAATATTGTTGAAAACATTGCTGTACAATACAGAATTAATGATGTTGAAGCTAAACTTCCAGACATTTCAACAATAGCTTACGAACATGACTGGTTCAGATCAGAATCAATTATGAGAGAAGTTATGATCGGATTAGGATTTCAGGAAATTATGAGTTTAATGCTTACTAATGAAGATGCACACTTCACTAAAATGAAACAAAAAAAGAAATCGACCATGTTCAGGTAGCAAGACCGATTACAATTGACAGAACCATGATTCGTACAAGCTTAATCAACAGTTTAATGGAATTCTTAGAAGACAATAAACACGAAGATTTACCTCAAAAGATATTCGAAATAGGTGATGTCTTATATATGGATGAAACCCAAGAAACCAAAGTAAGAGCTTCTAAAAAACTAGCTGGATTAATCTGCCACTCAAGTGCAAACTTTACTGAAATCAAATCTGTTGTAACCAGCTTACTTCAAAACTTAGGTTATTCCATGGAAATCAGTGACAGCGACAATTCCAGTTTTATAGCTGGAAGAGTAAGTGATGTAAAAGGAACTTCAGCTAATGGAAATGTATCCGGTTTCTTTGGTGAATTCTCCCCTGAAGTAATCACTAACTTTACTCTAGATTATCCGGTAATCGGTTTGAAATTGAATTTAACCCACAGGAATAATTCAATTTTTCTAATTTCTCTTTTTAATTTTATTTTATCAGAGGATTTAAAGATAAATCAATTTCATAAAAAGCAATTTTTTCAATTATTAAGCAATTTAGATAATTAGCCCGTTAATACCACAGTTTTTTCATTTGAACATCAATTTCAGAGTAATTTACATCAGGATTATTTTGAGAAGAATTGTTAACTGAAATGTTTTGTGAATCTTCACCATGTTGTGGCATTTGTTCAGCAGCTATCAAAACACCGCCAACAGCTATAATTACAATTAAAAATAAAACCCATTTATTCATAGTTATTCTCCAATTAAAGATTATGTTAACTATCCTATTATGTCTTGGTCCATCTAATTCTATAAAAAATACTGATTGCCAAGTTCCTAAATTTAATTTATTGTTATATATTGGAACAGACTCACTAGAAGAAAGTAAAAATGATTTTAAATGAGCTTTAGCATTATTATCAATATTATCATGTTTATAACTAAATTTATTAGAAATTATATTGGATAATGCAAATTCCAAATCTTCAAGTAGGCCTTCCTCATTTTCATTTACGCAAATAGCTGATGTAGAATGTTTAGAAAATAAATTTACAATTCCATTGCTGACCTTGGAATTAGTTATTATTTCATTAATTTTAGATGTTATGTCAATAATTTCAAAAAGTCTTATTTGTATCTAAATTAATCTCAATATTTTCAATTAGCATTATAAAAATATTATATGAAACTAGTATTTAAAAATTAAAAACAAATCAATACAGTGAAACTTAAATAGTTTTTAATTTTTTGGCTTTTTTGAGACTTATTCTTGAGTTAGTAATTTATTTTTCAAAGCAGAAAAAATCTTTCAGATTTTGGTTTTGAAAAAATCAATGCTAAAAAAAAAAAAGAAATAAACAAAGATATCATTCTAATCATCATTTTAAGTATTTTTTCTCCATTCAATCAACTTTACTATTTTATTTTCATTAAAGACTTTTGCAAATATAAGTTATTATATGACGTATTCAGTAATTACTCAAAAACTCTCCCCAATTACATAAACGCAAATGTTTCAGGAGGTAAATAAATAATATTGTCCTCTTTGACAATATTTGATTTGGTATTTTTGAAATAATTATACCGTGAGGAGAATTATATGTACTAATAGCACGTTTAATTTGACTTTTATCCTTTTTTACCACAGCTTACTTCAATTGGAATAGGGTTTTTTTAATCCTCTTTGAACAATAAAGTCAACATTTTTCCCACTACTTTTTTTTGCTGTCATCATAGTATATTTTATAATTTATGTGATTTTTTTATCCAAATCATGGAAACTTGAAGCTACATAAGTTTCAAAAACAGTTTTCCCCATATATGCTGTTTCATCCTCAAAGGTAGCATTGCCTATATTTAATATAAGATTATGTTTTAAACTTGATGTTGCAAAAAATATTCATAAGGTTTTGTTGTTCGTTTTTACTGATGAAGTAAAGGGTTCAATATGAAATATTAATTGTGTTTTTTCAAGAATATTTAATACTTTAGTGACTAAAAAAGCAATCTTGGCATCAAAATGATTTGAAAGAGAACCTTTTTGAAACTTCACCAGGATTTTTTGAAAAGCAAAAAATTCAAAATCTGAAAAGCAAGATATTGTGTATCATTATTTATACCTTCAATATTGGCCATATCCGTTGTAACAACTTTATCCACCATATCAACAATTTTTTTAGTTATATCATTAGTATTTTGATAAAATGAAGATGGAAAACCTCCAAATTCTAAGAAATTCTTCAATTCATACATATCATAGTTTGAAAAACTTGAATATATATTAATTATTCTTCTTTCTAAATCGGCAATATTTTTGCACATTTCCGTCAAAAATCATTTGAATTAATGACTCTGAAATATCATTTTTAAAAATTTCCATATTTTAATTTTAAATGTTCTGAATATGTTAACGGGTAAATTGGAATATTTAATAATCTCCTTGCAGCATCAGGATTATAAGAAAGTTTTTAGTGCAGATGATCCACTGAAAATCATAAAAAATATTTTTAGTGCCGTCAAATATTAATTTTCCATTTAACGCCCATTCTTTATCATACTGTGCTTCATCAATTAAAAGGATAATACCGGTTTAGATAATGTTTCAATTATTGAATTATGATATGTTTCCAAATAGGAATTAACAACATTAAAAATATCAGCATTACCTATTTTTTTTTTAATCGGTCACAGGAAAAATACAAAATATTTTCAGGAGATATCCCTTTTTTCTTTTAGAAGATATTCATATACCTGAAATAGCAGAGTTGTTTTTCCAACATCACGCACCCCAGGTAAAACAATAAAACGATTTATATCTTCCCTTCAAGAAAATTATCAATATATTTTATAATATTATCATAATCAGAACGTTTGTTAAATTTTTTATCTTTGTATGTTAACTCCTGATTTAATTTCAGGTACTGACAATATTTGATTTCTAATATATTTATTTTTTGCAATTCGTTCATTGTTTTGCCCCCCTCAAAATAATAATTATTATCATATATAGTCATAGTTATTTATATATACTACTATTTTTAACAGTTATAGTTATTTATATATAACTAACCTTTTAATCACCATAGTTTTAAAATTTAACTTTTACATCTTCATTTAGTTTATTTGTATCCAAATTAAACCTAATATTTCCAATTATGAAAATATTATATAAAACAAGTATTTAAAAAATTAAAAAAGAAAAATGAAAAAAATGTTTATCACATTTTATTTTTACGTTTATATCCTATTACAAATAAAACCAATAAAGCAATTACTGCAAGAATAATAACTCCAGAACTGTTCTGAATTGCTTTAGCTATTTTATTTGGAGATACTAACTCAGAAGATTTTCCTTCTTTTGATGAACCGTCATCACTTGGAGAATCACTGCTGCTTGAAGATTTTGCTGAACGCTGATCTCCGTTAGCCATAGCATCTTTACCGCTTAAAGATTCATATTTCTGATAGTAATCAGAACTATTTGTTCCAAGGTACTGTGAAAATTCATCAGAGTTTTTGATATTTGCAGAACCGCTGTCGCCAGAAGAAGTTGAACCATCACTAATTACTGAAGAATTGGTATTTCCACCAGAAGCATCTCCAGAACCAGAATTATCACCAGTTTTATCACCTGAATTATCACCATCAGTATCAGAAGGTTTGCCGTCAGATCCTGTGTTATCTTTATTTACCAGAATCAGAACTTCCGGAATCATCCTTTTTATTATAGGAAGTTACTTTCTGTTTTATTTTTTAACTTCCTGATTATGTTCTCCGCCAACCTGAATTTCAACTTGGTGGTCAACATTAGGATCTACTTTAATTACTGCCTTACCATTTTCTAAAGTTGCAGTATACATATTACCGTCAACTTCAACCTGAACTGCAATAGTTCCAGCTTCTTTTTACTGAGTATCATCTTCAACCATTTGAATTCCTATACCGTTAGGCAATGATACTGCAGTTAATCTTAAGATTTTGGCAAGCAACAGCGGGCAGACAAATGTGTTTTCAGGATCATCAGAATTAAAAAAAATCGGACCCTAATGTAATCATATTTTGTAAAGGATTGTTTTTAGCCTGAAAGTTTTCATTATGTGCAAATGAATTATAGGACACATAAACTCCATTATTAGCTACTGCACGATATGAATCCCCAAATAAAAAGACCATTACCAGATTCAAAAACCACCTAATTTACAGTTGGGGTTTGAATATTGTGGATAAGAGTATTTGCTTTAATTTCATCTCCCCATGACTGACAATTTATATAAATACCATTTGTATTGTAATTAAGAAATTATGAGTATAGGAATTGTTAAAAGATTTTGCCGTATAATGAAATTCCGTTAAAAACTATTATTGCAGCAATAATTTGAAGTTATATTGGAATTATCAATATCATAAATCTCAATTCCTGATCTGCCATTGAACATCATTGTGTTATTGGCTACATAACAACTGGAAACATTTTTAAGCTGAAGCCCGTTTTCCTGGGCATTATTTAAAACATTTCCAAATAAAGTTACATTCTTTTGAGTTTTTAACCAAAACATTATTTCCGGCATCAACAATAGAATTTTCCCTAATAATAGTATTGTCCGAATTATCAACAATAACTCCATAATCTGATGATGCAGCTACAATATTAAATCCGGATAAGACACTGCCTGCACTATTTTTGTGAAATAAAATCCAAAAAGTTTTATCAATATTTAACTCCTGAGCTTTATTGACAGCTCTCCAGATGTATAAACCGTACTGTTAACATTAGAGACCAATATTTACTTTTTGTCAACAAGTAATGAAATCCCCTTATATTCCTTTTGCTAACAAAATTAAATGTATCTCCGTGTCCAGCATTATCCAACATTGATTGAATGTCATCATTGGATAAGTCGGAAGAAACATCATAGATAGTAGTTCCCATAACAATGTCATCATTACTGTATTGTAATTCATCAGCTCCGTAGACAGATGAAATCAGGATTAAACCTAAAAAGACATATGATAAAAAGATTTAAACAGTTTTTTATATATCTTTTTCAACCATGTCAATCTACTTCATCAACATACATTATAAATCAATAATTATATTGATTAAATTTGTATATGGAAATCAAAGCATATAAATATTTTCAATAATTTAAACAGGCACTGTCAATAACTTTGGTGATGAATGCCTCGGAAGTTTTCTCTGCACCCAGTATTTGGTTTTGAGAGAAAATCTTGTCCTAGCTCCTTCAAAAGTTCTTAATGTTTTTTAATATGTTTAGGGAAAACTTTTTTGAAAGAAATTTTCAATTTTATTACTTGTAGTTGGAACATTACTATTTTCAAGATGAAATGTTATTGTTTTAAAGTAAGGAATGATGAAAAACCACAATAAATTAAAAATAACTTTCGGTAAATTGTTTTGTATACTAATAAGATAATCTCTACCTTTTTTAGCAGATTCTAAATCATTAGCATCTAAAACATCAAAAACTAATTGTTTACAATAATTTAAGTATTCCAATTCTTCATCAGAATAATTATTTCTTTTTTTATCTTCTCTAATGTTCCGGTTTATCTTTTTGTTTTGTGTGAAACATACAGAATTGATGTTTAACCCCAACTTTTTTTTTTTTTCAATTGCTGGATGATACTCATCTTTTTAAATCAGATACAATACAAATCTTAGGCTGATTACGTAGGGAATCATCTAAAAACTTATATATAGTTCCAATATCCTCTGATTCCACCAGATCCATAGAAACAACAGAATTCAATTTAACATCAAATAAGACTAAAAAATAGTTCCAAACACCGTTAATTTTAGTCCAAAGACTATCAAACAAATAATATCCAGAATAAGATTCATTCACACTTATATCATCATTTTCATCAGATATTATGCAAGATTCAATACTTTGATGTGAAATATCTACATTGAAGAATCTTTTTGAGCATATACTGAATTTTATAAATGCTATTTCCAGAAATAGAGTATATTTCGTTGATATATTCTATTACAGGCTTTGTAATATTGCAATTTTCATCAACAATAGATTTAATATCAGTATAAAAAATTTTACCACATTTTTTTACATTTATATTTCTGAATAATGCATTTTTGTTCTCCAACATTTAAAAAATACAATTTACGAACATAATTACCATTTTTTAACAACATTTGAGGAATAACAATCAGGACAAAATGCATATTTATATTTAAAATAAAAATTACCATGTTTAATAAGCCTAATTAAATTATCATCCGAATTTAAACATCCATTGCTTAATTTCTCCCCATAAGATTCATATTCAGAAAATTCTTCAAAAAAATCGAAAAGTTTAAGTTGTTTATCCTCCAATATAGAACATGGAGCTTTTGTATTGTCTTTATTCATATTAATATATTAGCTCCACTTAATATATTAAATTTACTATCTTATTTTAAAAAAAATAAAACCCAAAAAAGCATTTAAAAAATTTTTTGAAATTAAAAATTAAAAATTCAAATCACCAAAGTCCTTGACAGAGCCTTAAAACACTATAAACCAGATTAAATGAAAAAAATAACCATTTTAAAGTAAATATAATTAAAATTCAAATCGAAATATTTATCATATCACCAAACAAAGGATATACCATTAAATACATAACGTATTTAATATCATTAAATGAGGTAGAATAATGAATAAAAAGGATTGATATTATCCATATTCTTAGCATTCATTGTTATTTTATCTTCAGGCTCTGTTTTTGCAGAAGACATAAGTAATGCAACTTCTGACGACAGCGTTTCAAGTCCAATGACAAATAATGCAGTTTATGGGGAAGCAACAGCATCTTCCAATTATACTGTTCATACAGGTTCAAATAGTACAACTATTCAAAATACTATAAACAGTATGCATGACGGAGATGTATTGAATTTTGAAAAAGGTGAATATAAAGACATTTTGCATATATATTGATAAAAATATTACTGTAAACGGTAATGGTGCACAATTAATTGGTTATCAAACACCGGGAATTAACAATACAAATATTCCAGACATTGTTAAAAACACAACAAAAACTGGCGGATATGGAATAACTAATTTTGCAACTGTTTATATTCTTAAAACAGCAAATGTAAAAACTTAACGGATTAACCATGGTTGGTTTAAACAGTACAACTTATTCTAATGTGGTACTCTATGCATATCAAGCTAAAAAATTTAGAAATACTTAATAATACTATAATAGGATCTTCATGGGGTATTTATTTACAAACTTGTGTAAATACTACAATAAATCAAAATACCATTAAAAATCAATCAACAACTGGTATTTTAAACTTTGATCTGCAAAAGTATAATAAAAAATAATAAAGTTACAAATGCTATAAATCATGGTATTGACGTAAGACACGGAAGCGGACCAAATGTAACTGTATTCAACAACACAATTATCGGTTCAAAAGAAGGAATATACCTTATGCATTCTGGAGGACACAATGTATATAACAACACCATTATCAACTGTACCATCAGTTCAATAACCTGTTATGGTTCTTCTGATATTTATATATACAACAATACAATGTTCAAATCCAGAATGGGAGTATTGTTAGGTTCCGATTTTCAAATATCACCATTGGTGAAAATACCTATAAATTAGCTAATTTACCTTACCCACCTACTTTTTGTATATTATGTAGGAATTGCAGATTCTGCATATCAAAGTCCACAAAGTGTAAGTGGAACTTATAGTGATATCAGTACTTACTCTCCGGCATATACCAATAAAACTGACATTGAAACTCCTAAAGACATTGTAATTGATTATAGTGGAATATTAAAACCTACCGGAACTACATATACTGTTCCTGTCGGCACCACAAGTGAAAAAATATTCAAAAATGATTGATTCAATGAAAGAAGGTGACACTTTATCATTTGAAAAAAAAACGGAATTTATGAAAATATTTGTATTTATGTTGATAAAAACATTAAAATACTTGGAAACAACGCAACATTAATCGGATATGAAACAAAAAGGAGTTAATAACACCAATATTCCTTCAAAGTATGGAAAAAACCAATGAAGGAGGATACGGTTGTGTTTACTTATCAGTATTATATTTATTCAATACTGATAATGCAGTTGTATCTGATTTAAACATCGTTGGAAAAGCTCCAGGATATAATCCAAATACTGTTAGTACAACCACTCGACGAATATAAAACCACTTCACTTTACTCAGAATCTAATAAAAACATAACAATTACCAATTGTGATGTTAAAGGATCTTCATGGGGTATTTTCTTAAATACAATAAAAATGCTGTTATTACAAATAACAACATCCATGACCAATACACCACTGGATTAATAAACTTTGGATCAGCTAACAGCATTATTGCAAATAACACAGTTACCAATGCTGTAAACCACGGTATTGACGTAAGACACGGAACCGGACCAAATGTAACTGTATTCAACAACACAGTTATCGGTTCAAAAGAAGGAATATACCTTATGCACTCTTCCGGACACAAAGTATACAATAACACTATTATTAAATGTACTTTAAAGCTCCATAACTGCATACGGTTCAGGTAATGAAGCAATATTCAACAACACATTAACAGGAAGTAGAATAGGCATAATTGTTGGTGGTGGATACTACAATGTAACTATCAGTAATAATAATTACAATTTAGACAGATTACCATTCCCTCCATCATTCCCATATTACATTGTTCAAGCAGATAATAAATACCAAGATGCTGACAAAGCACAAGGAACTTACTATGACTCTGCAAAAAGAACCACAAAGCAGTTATTATCGTTGATGATGTTACAATGTATTATAAAAATGGAACTAAATTACATATTAATTTAAAAGACAATAACGGATACAACTTAGCTAAAACCAATATTACAGTTACTATAAATGGTGTTTCTTACAACAAAACCACTGATGACAAGGGTGTTGTTGAAATGAACATTTATTTAAGACCTGGAGTATATACTGCAACAGTTGCTTATGCTGGAAATAAAAACACTTGGAGCAAACTCTGTAGATGCCAAAATTACTGTTTTATCAACTATAACTGGAAATAACATAACTAAAATGTATCAAAATGGAACTCAATTCTTTGCTACATTTGTAAATGGCCAAGGAAAAATATTAGCTAATACAAATGTTACATTTAATATCCATGGTGTATTCTACACTAAACAAACTGATGCTAACGGAACAGCTAAGATGAATATTATGTTAAGACCTGGTCATTATATTTTAACTGCATATAATCCTGTTAATGGTGATGAACAAGGATTCAGTATAGATGTTAAATCTTTAGTTGAAGCTAGTGATTTAACTAAATATTACTTAAATGCATCTAAATTCCAAGCAACAATTTATAACAAAGACGGTTCTTTAGCAGTAGATAAAAAAATGTAACCTTTAACATAAAACGGTGTTTTCTACACAAAAACCACTGATAAAAACGGTGTTGCAAGCTTAGGAATAGCTTTAAGACCTGGAAACTATACTATTACAACTATGGTTGACGGTTTGGATATTGGAAACAAAGTCACTGTATTACCGACTTTAGTAACTAAAGATTTAGATATGAAATACTTAGACGGCAGTAACTTCACTGCACAAACTTTTAGATGGTCAAGGCAAGCCATTAGCTAACCAGAATGTATCATTTAATGTAAATGGTGTCTTCTATCACAAAGTCACTAATAAAGAGGGTATTGCAAGCTTAGGAATCAGATTAATGAGTGGTGAATACATTATAACTTCCTACTGGAATGATTTCCAAACTGGAAACACAATAAAATAAATAGCTTAAAAAAGAGGTTAAAAACCTCTAATTTTTTTTTTTCAAAAAAATAATTTTAAAATCAGTAACTGTTTCTTCTGGAATAAGCTATATAGACAATGAATATTCCTATTAAAAGAAGAACAATTTGTGGAAATATTGCAAATAAAACAACTGGGATCAATTTTAATTCTGCTAAAATCCATAAAAGAGCATAAATTATAATTAAAATTCCCATAAGCATAGCTATTTTTATTAGCTATTTCCTTAAAATCATATGGAATTCCACCCGGTATTGGCATTATAACACCTTTTACAATTCTTTTTATACCATCAGAAGTACCAATTATAACTTTATCAACCATCTGAGTAAAAATACCATTTTCAACAACACCTGAATAGAATTCAAATCTATTTCCATATGCATCGGGCTTTTCTATTTTTTTCAAATTTGGCATCAATGACAAAATTTCCATTATCTGTTATGACCGGTCCGTCTTTACGCTCACCCATTCTTATTTCACATTTTGCACCCATATCTTCCAAAGTTTGTATAACTACACGTGATGCATCAGGAATTACTTCTACAGGTACTGGGAAGTTTCCAATTTCTTCAACATACTTTGATTCATCTACAATTACAATAAATTTCTTTGCAGCATAATCTACAATTTTTTCTTTTAGTGTGAGCTGCTCCTCCGCCTTTTAATAAGATTAAGGTTTTATCTACTTCATCTGCACCGTCAACAGCCAAATCAATGTCATATTCTTCCAAGCTGGTAATTGGTATGTTCCATTGTTTAGCAAGCAGTAATGATTGAAAAAGATGTAGGAATTCCCATAACATTTATTCCTTCATCAGCTATTCTTTTTACCTACTGCTTCAATGAAATAATGAGTTGTAGATCCTGTTCCAAGTCCTAAGACATCTCCATCTGTAACATATTCTGCTGCTTTATAACCTGCTTCTTTTTTAAGATTCATATTAACATATCCTTATTTTTAAATAACAAAACCTAATGTAAGTTTATTAAGTTTATATCCTTTTTTTTACATTCACCTTTATGTTTTCCATGATTTTTTAAAACAATACATTTGTCCCCATCAACTAATCCTTCAGGGAAGCAATAATCATGATATTCACATTCTTCGTCACAATCAACAGATTCATAAGAAAATGTAGACCCTTCAAAAACACTTTTTTTTGAGGAAGAAAGTAATGTTATATTAGACCTGTCAACTTCTACCGGAATAACTATATTTTCAGCATGAACTGGGCACTTTTGTTCATTATCACGAACATCAATGATTTTATATTTCCTATTTTTTTTTAAAGAGTCAACACAAGATGCTTTAAATCTACAACTTTCACATTCATCTACAGAAACCATAAAAAATAAACTCATTACCCTTTTTTGCCAAATCTTTACCAATTAATGTAATCATTTTATCACTCCAGTTTTTAGAGCTAATTCATAAACTGCATCTTCAGATATGCCATTATCTCCTAAAATAGTATATCTCTCCGGCCTAATAGTATGTGCCATTGTTAATGCATCAATAACATTTTCATCACTAATTCCCAATTCCTTAGCAGATGTTGGAGCCCCAACAGCTTTTAAACTATTTCTAATAAATTTCCAGTCCCCCACCGTATAAATACATCATCAAAATAGTTCCAACACCACATTGTTCACCATGTAAACAAGGCTTATCTAAAATCTTATCTAAAGCATGGGAAAAATGTGTGTTCTGATCCACTAGCCGGACGACTGGAACCTGCAATACTAATAGCCATTCCACTACTAAACAAAGTTTTAACAACAAGACGTGCACTTTCTTCCAAACCCGGTTTAATACTATCAACATTATCAGTAATCATTTTTTGCAGACATTATAGATAATGATGCTGCAGATTCACTATATGGCTCATTTTTTTTAAACGATGAGCTAACTGCCAATCCTTAATAGCTGTAAAATTTGAAATCAAATCTGCACAACCTGCAGATAATAATCTAAAAGGCGAATTTGCAATAATTTTACTGTCAGCAATAACAGCTATTGGTGCATGGGCTTTAGCAGATGTTGCAGTTTTAGGATTTTTATTGAAGCTAAAGGAGATACAATACCATCATGTGAAGCAGTAGTTGGCATTGAAACAAAAATACATTTTTATCAAATGAAGCTAATTTAGCTACATCAATAACTTTTCCACCACCAACACCTAAAACAGTAGTATTCGGAGCAATCATTTCACTGACTTCATCTACTGAATCATAAGATACTTTCTCAACAATTTTAACATCTACTTCAATGTCCTTATCTTCAAGACTTTCAATAACATGTTTTGCTGCAATATCATATGTATTCGGACCTGTTAGAACTAAAAACTTTATTGTCTAAATGTAAATCCTTACAAATTTCACCAGTTTCATATATAACATCCGGTCCGATGTATACTTCACGAGGCATTTGTATTTTTCTAGTATTCATAATATCTCCCAAACATATTATACATTTGTATATTTTTAATTAGTAGTTATAAATAGCTTATCATTTAGGTATGACAAAAATTTTCTTTAAATAGATTTAATAGGCATTAACAACTGATATATAATTATTATAAAAATTTAATTAAGGTGATATGGTGGAAAATTTTAGTGAATGGTTTCATGACATATTAGAAGAATCTAACATAACTGATTCAAGATATCCTATTAAAGGAATGGCTGTATGGATGCCTTACGGTTTCCAAATAAGAAAAATATACAACAAATCTAATAAAAGAAGTATATGATCGTGATCATGAAGAAGTTTTTTATTTCCACTTCTTGTTCCAGAAACAGAACTAGCTAAAGAAGGATTGCATGTAAAAAGGATTTGAAGATGAAGTTTACTGGGTTACTCATGGAGGTAAAACTCAATTAAATGAGAAATTAGCCTTAAGACAACTAGTGAAACATCAATCTATCCAATGTACTCACTATGGATTAGGTCCCATATTGATTTGCCATTGAAATATTATCAAATTGTAAATACATTCAGATATGAAACAAAACATACAAGACCACTTATCGTGTGTTCGTGAGATTACTACCTTTAAGGAAGCACATACTGCTCATGCAAGCAAAGAAGAGTAGATATTCAAGTTCAGAACATATTGTAAAGTATAAAGAAATCTTTGATACATTAGTATCCTGTATACTTTTAACTAAAAAGACCTGAATGGGACAAATTCCCTGGTGCAGATTATACCATGGCTTTTGATGCAATTATGCCAGACGGAAAAACCCCTGCAAATCGGTACTATCCATAATTCAGGTCAAACATTTGCAAAACCTTCGATATAACCTTTGAAGATAAAGACGGGGAACATAAACTGGTTT